>ERZ651768.438-NODE-438-length-31287-cov-4.501025_pt1 | contig 31287 bp, 28 predicted proteins | sample MGYA00514754_ERZ651768 | MGnify/ENA metagenome assembly ERZ651768
CGAGGTGGCAGTTTGGACTTGGCCAAACTATTGCATTCACTTCTGATTTAAAAAACCGCTGGGCCACCGAATGGCTGAACTGGTCTGGGTATGGACAATTTTGGGTACAAGTTGTTCGTGAAGCGATGCGCAGTTCTCAGGACAAGAATCGGGCCTTCCATGTTTGGCGGGAGCGTGACCGAGCTCGTATTAGGATTGACGAATCAAATGGTTTGTCAGCAAGTTCCGGATTTTTAGATTTTGAGGTAAGTATGGTTCATCCGGATTCACGAATTACGCGGGTAGCATTGGACCGGGTGAATGCCAATTCGTTTGAAGGAATAGTGCCACTGAGTGATGTAGGCGACTACGCCTTTACAGTGCATAGTGTAGATGGCTTGCTGAATCGTCGTTCCCTGCTGTCCACATATCCAGGGGAATATCGATTTCGACCACCGAACGTAGAATTTTTACAAGAAATTAGTCGAGATACTGGAGGCGTGTTTACGCCCACGTTTGAGCAATTATTCAACGAGAACGAGAGTGTCGTCCGCAAAGTACAATTCTGGCCCTACCTCGTTGTAATTGCGCTTTTACTGTATTTTCTTGACTTGGTCCTTCGTCGAGTCCGTCTCTTTGAATCGGTCAGCAATAATGTCTGAATTTTCTTTAAAAGTTAGTAATGAGATCCGGTCTCAGCATCATTATCGTTCTTTATGGGGAGAATTTGGCTTCCGTGCTGATGGGCGTACATAGTATGATCCGGCACGTATGTGACTGAGTCCGGCTTGAGTTTGAAGTTTCGGCTGTAAAGAAAGGCGATCCAAATCCATGGCTGACATCGACATCATTGATGCTATCGACAAAGGAGTTTCGAGGAGAAACTTCATTAAAGGTGTCGTTGCTGCAGGAGCGGTTGTTTCCTCGGCTGGCTATGTGTTCCGGGGTGCTGTCCAGGCTCAGCCGGCGACACCAGGATCGGTCGAGCGCCTTATAACGCTCACCGTCAACGGCCAGCAACGGCGTGTAGACATCATGAAACAGGAAACGCTAGCGATGACCCTGCGTTACAAGTTGGGCTTGACCGGCACCAAACTGGGTTGCGACCGTGCTGAATGCGGAGCTTGTACAGTGCTTATCGATGACGTGCCGCACTATTCGTGCTCGATTTTAACCCATTCAGTGCGTGGTCGGCGTGTGCAGACAATCGAAGGTCTCGCCGGTGAGGATGGCACGTTAAGCCCTGTGCAGCAGGCTGTCGTTGACGAACAAGGTTTTCAATGTGCTTTTTGCATGTCTGGCTTTGTAATGAGTGCCACGGGATTCCTGAAAACGAATCCAAATCCGACTCGCGCAGAGTTAGCGCATGGGCTCTCTGGAAATTTATGTAGATGCGCTGATTACGACAAGATTTTGACAGCGATGGAGCGGGCTGCGGAGTACGCGCGGAATACTTAGAAGTGCCAACTGGTTTGCAAATAAGGACGAGATATTAAGTCTCGTTGATTTGAGCGACACTTAACGAGGAGGTTACATCATGGCCGTTATTCGCGACATGATGGCGGCATTTGAACTGTTTCAACCAACGAGTGTAGACGACGCTGTCGCTTTACTCGACGAGCATCGAGAGGATGCGTGGGTACTAGCTGGAGGACTGGATTCCTTCGACTGGTTCAAGGATCGCATTTTGCGACCTAGTGTGGTCGTGGATCTTGGTGGTATCGAATCTTTGAGAGGCGTACGGACCACCAACGATGGCCTTGAGATTGGCACTACGACGCCTTTGTCTGAGGTTGTAGCCCATCCCGAGATTGTAGAAAACTACAGCCTTCTGGTTGAAGCGGCAGAGCTTGTGGCATCACCGCAGATTCGCAACCAGGGCACAATCGGTGGAAACTTGAATCAGGACACGCGGTGTTGGTATTACCGTGATGGCTGGACCTGTTATCGCGCCGGGGGCAACATTTGTTATGCAGACACACCGGCTTCAATGAATCGTGAACACGCGATTCTTGAAGCGGACCGTTGCGTAGCAGTTAACCCGTCGGACACTGCGCCAGCCCTCATAGCGCTTGATGCGCAGATGGTAATCCGGTCGAGCAGCGGTGAGCGAGTTGTAAGTGCAGAAGATTTTTTCATCGGTCCCAGTACGGACATAACTAGGATGAGTGTTCTGCAGCCTGGTGATTTATTGACAACAATTCGTGTTCCAGCCACGTTTGCAGGAGCTCACTTTTATTTTGAGAAGGTACGTGACCGTCAAGTATGGGACTTTCCGCTGGTCAATGTTGCGTCGGCTATTCTAGCCAACAACGGCATAATTGAAGAAGCCCGTATTGCGGTTAATGGGGTTGCCCCTCGACCTCTTCGTATGACGGCAGTTGAAAATGCCATTCGCGGTGAGTCACTCGACGACACGACCGCCGAACGAGTTTCGGAGTTGGCCGTGAGGGGTGCGAAACCTTTACGGCATAACGCGTACAAGATTCCATTGATGCGTAATCTAGTTAAGCGGTCGATTCAGAGAGCGGAGGTGTAGATGGAGTTCCTTTCGTGGGGCAGTGACCCCTGGGGACAGGAAGTGCTGATCCGGATTTCCTGGAACCTCCTCTATTTAGCAGCAGGGTCAGGCATTCTGTTTGTGATTGCGCACTCCATGTATTTGGCTTGGTTTGTGCCTCAGCGAAAGTACGGACTCTTCGAGCAGGATTCGGATTCGATTCAGACCGCGAATGTTCCGGAGCGAGTCGCGCGCCACTCTGTTGCTTCTAGGCTCTTTCACTGGGTGATGGCTGTGACTATGTTGGTGCTCCTGTTTACTGGATTCTTGCCAGTAATCGGTGTTCAATTCGCTTGGGTGACCATACATTGGGTTGCAGGTGTAGTACTCACTCTATCGATTGTTTTTCATATCATTCATTCGACATTCTGGATGGATCTTTGGACGATGTGGGTCAGCCGGCGTGATATAACCGAAGCAATAAACAGGTTTAAACGTAGTGTCGGGCAGGCTGCTCCGGCACCAAGAAAGCATGCGAAGTACCCACTGGAAAATCGACTATACCACCACGCTATCCTTGTTACTGGCGGTATGGTTATCTGTACTGGAATATTAATGATGTTCCGTATTGAAACTCCACTCTGGACGCGTGACCCCTATTTGTTTACGTCACAAACCTGGGGAATGATTTACGTGCTCCACGGACTCTCATCAGTTTCACTCGTAACGTTAATCATCGCGCATATCTATTTTGGGCTGAGACCTGAAAAGCGTTTTCTGACTTGGTCGATGATTAATGGTTGGATTGGTCGTGACCATTTCGTCGAACATCACGATCCAAACCAATGGAACCCGACACAGCACCCCGAATCGCGACCCATCAATGCGCCTTCGACCCAGGCGCCAGAATCTCGGTAGGTTAAGCGTGACGAAAGCGGTGCAAGATCAGTTGCAGGATCGCTGCAACGCTATCGAAGAAAGCTATGAATTCATGCTCGCGTATGCGGCGCAAGGACTCGCGGGTGATTCTGGTTCAGAGAGTGGTGGTCAGTTGCGTGACTATTTGCAGCGTAGTAATAAAGCAATGACAGGTCTGGGAGATGTCTTTCGGAATTTGGTGGCCGATTCGGCAGTGGAGCCGGCAGACTGTTACGAGAGGTTTATCGCCGTGCTTGAACGCGATGCGAGCGACGCACAAGCAGCAATCCAGCTTGCGATGGCACAGCCTTCTATTAGCTCACAACTGATCGACAACCTGAATGCTTCTATTCATATTCGCGCTCTCTTGACCGACTTGTTCCTTATTGACGAGATCTTAAAACAGCGCACCAAGGCCGTACCGTCATCAGACGCCACCTAAAGTCCGAACGCTTCCGTTTTGTATTGGAACGGGCGATCGTGAACTTGGCAACATTGGACGAACGAGATCTTGCAGGAGATAGCTCCGCAGGACTGTCCGCTTCCCACCCAAGAAGTGAAGGAGATGTTTTCCGAGGGGATTCTGGTTGTTGATGTGACAATATTTGTGATCAAGGTAGATCGTCATTGGGCCGATGCAAAACTAAACCAGTGTGTGGGTCGGGGACCAGTGATTTAGATTGGCTGGATGTGCGGTAGAGTCTTTGCCAGAAGGACGATAAGAAGAAACAGGCATCATGGAAGACCTGAAAAAGACAGTACGCAATCAGAGAGCCTTGCTGAGTCAGTTGCTCGAGAAGCGGATTTTAATAATCGACGGAGCAATGGGCACGATGATACAGCAACGGCAGTTGACGGAGGCACAATTTCGAGGTGTCCGGTTCGCAAATCATTCTCATGATCTTAGGGGTAATAACGATCTACTAACCTTGACTGCTCCCAATGTTGTCGAGGCGATACATAACGATTACCTAGAGGCTGGAGCCGACATCATTGAGACGAACACGTTCAACAGTACGGCAGTCTCTCAAGCGGACTATGGCCTTGAAGAAATCGTATTCGAGATGAATCAGGATGCCGCTAGGATTGCTAGTAAGGCAGCTGCTACTTGGACCGCGCGGACACCCGACCGACCGAGATTTGTAGCGGGGGTAGTTGGCCCTACGAATCGGACTCTCTCAATTTCACCTGACGTTAATGATGCCTCTGCGCGTGATATTAATTTCGACTCACTGCGAGATGCTTATGTAGAACAGGTTAAGGGACTCGTGTCAGGTGGGGTTGACCTGCTTTTGGTTGAGACGATATTCGACACGTTGAATGCGAAGGCGGCCATTTTTGCCATTCAAGAGGTGCTGGATAAATCCAGTGATGACATTCCTGTCGCATTGTCCGTGACCATAACAGATCGCAGTGGTCGCACGCTATCCGGACAAACCCTTGACGCGTTTTACGTATCGGTGAGCCACGCGCGGCCCTTTTCTATCGGACTAAATTGTGCGTTGGGTGCGAGTGAAATGCGGCCCTATCTCACAGAACTTTCACGGATTTCTGAAATCTATGTGAGTTGCTACCCGAATGCTGGGTTACCAAATTCATTCGGTGAATATGACGAAACTCCTCAAGAAACCAGTGAACTCTTACGCGACTTCGCTAAGAGCGGTTTCGTGAATATTGTTGGTGGCTGTTGCGGGACGACACCAGATCACCTACGTGAAATCGCTCGGGCGGTCGATGGACTTGCACCACGAGCTTTGCCTCATTCAGAGCCCTTGACAAGGTTTGCAGGTCTCGAAGTGTTAACGATTAATCCGGACAGCAATTTTCAGATGATCGGCGAACGAACGAATGTCACTGGTTCGGCACGGTTTGAGCGATTAATCAAGGCGGGTGATTATACAGAGGCCGCGCAAGTTGCACTCGATCAAGTTAATGGAGGTGCAAATGTCATCGATGTGAACGTGGATGAGGGAATGCTTGATTCAGAGGAAGTGATGACCCGTTTCCTAAATTTGCTTGCTACAGAGCCTGATATTGCTCGCGTGCCAATCATGATCGACAGCTCCAAGTGGTCGGTGCTTGAGGCGGGTTTGAAGTGTGTACAAGGTAAGCCAATTGTGAACTCGTTGAGTCTTAAAGAGGGCGAAGAAGACTTTTTAAAGAAGGCACGCTTAGTTCAACGCTATGGTGCTGGCATGGTCGTCATGGCATTCGATGAAACCGGTCAAGCCGACACGATCGAGCGGAAAGTTGAGATTTGTCAGCGGGCATATCATCTGCTTACTCAGAAGGCTGACATCGATCCCACTGACATCATTTTTGACGCAAATATTCTGGCCGTTGCGACAGGCCTTGAAGAACACAACGATTATGCAATTAATTTTATTGAGTCCTTGCGGCTGATTAAAGAGACATGCCCGAGAGTGAAATTAAGTGGTGGAATCAGCAACCTCTCCTTCTCTTTCCGAGGCAATAACGTCGTTCGGGAATCGATGCATGCGGCATTTCTCTACCATGCTATCCGTGCAGGTCTAGATATGGGCATCGTTAATGCTGGTCAGCTAGTTGTCTATGAAGACATCTCAGCGGATCTGTTGGAACGCGTTGAGGACATTATTTTTAATCGACGTATCGATGCGACTGATCGAATGGTCCAGTTTGCTGAGACCGTGAAAGGGCAAAACACGAAGCGGGACCAAGACCTGTCTTGGAGAGAGACTTCGGTCGAGACTAGATTGTCACACTCTCTAGTGCACGGGATAGTCGAATTTATCAACGATGATACTGAAGAAGCACGTCAAAAATACAATCGCCCGATCGAGGTAATTGAAGGGCCACTCATGAATGGCATGAAAGTCGTTGGTGATTTGTTCGGCGCAGGGAAGATGTTTCTTCCACAAGTGGTCAAGAGTGCACGAGTCATGAAAAAGGCTGTGGCCTATTTACAACCCTTCATGGAAGCGGAAAAAGAAGAAATGGGTACAGGTGTTTCCTGGCAAGGCAAGGTTGTTATGGCAACGGTGAAAGGGGACGTTCACGACATCGGCAAGAACATTGTGGGAGTCGTATTGGGATGTAACAATTATGAGGTTGTCGATCTTGGTGTAATGGTGCCGTGCGACCAGATTTTGGAGACGGCGATCAACGAGAAGGCGGACATTGTTGGATTAAGCGGTCTTATTACGCCGTCGCTTGACGAGATGGTCTTCGTAGCCAAAGAGATGAAGCGACGAGATCTGTCTCTTCCACTGCTGATTGGAGGTGCTACTACAAGTCGGCAACATACTGCTGTTAAGGTCGCACCTGTGTACAGCGCAAGCACTGTACATGTTCTTGACGCCTCTCGTGTGGTCGATGTTGTTGCAACACTGCTGAGTGCTACTGCAAGATCAGAATTCGACGCAACAAACAGAAAAACACAAGCAGAACTTCGTGAGAAACATGCAAGTCGGCAGGCAGAGCCCTTAATGTCGTTCAAAGATGCGTGTACGAACCGACAGCGTTTTGCTTGGAAGGCGACCGACGTGCCAACACCCTCTTTCCTAGGCACTCGTGTGCTTGAGCGGGTAGCAATTGATGAGCTAGCACCCTATATCGACTGGACTTTTTTCTTTACTGCTTGGGAACTGAAAGGACGATTTCCAGGCATTCTCGATCATCCGAGCTACGGGTCAGCTGCCCGTGAACTATACGATCATGCGCAGCAATTACTTGAGCGCATTTGTTCTGAGCAAAGTGTTCAAGCAAACGGCGTTTACGGATTTTGGCCAGCTGCTAGTGAAAACGAGGACCTTGTTTTGTTCAAGGATGCTGAACACAGTCAGGAGTTAGTCCGATTTCAGATGCTACGTCAGCAGCAGTTTATTCCGGAGGGCCGACCTAGTCGATCGCTAGTAGATTACATCGCGCCACGTGAGAGCGGGTGCGATGATTATCTGGGAGGATTCGCTGTGACTGCCGGTCTAGGCGTTGCTGAATTAGTGCACCAATTTGAACGAGACCACGATGATTACCACGCAATCATGATAAAAGCGCTGGCCGACCGATTAGCGGAAGCGTTTGCCGAGTACCTGCATGCCAAGGCTCGCCAAGATTGGGGTTACGAGAAGGCAGACCAGCTGACGCCTGATGATTTAATCGCCGAAAAGTACCGCGGTATTCGGCCGGCATTCGGATATCCGGCGTGTCCTGACCACAGCCAGAAGACAAAATTATTTGAACTACTTGATGCTAAGCGACTAGGTATTAACCTGACTGAGTCTTGTGCGATGACTCCTGCCGCGAGTGTTAGCGGTCTCTATCTAGCACATTCGGAGGCAAGATATTTCAACATTAGCCGGATCGGGCATGATCAAGTTAAAGATTATGCAGCACGCAAGAAATGCACAACGACTGAAGTTGAGAGATGGCTTGCGCCTAATCTAGCTTATGATCCAGCAAAGGTTGATTTGGATCGGTAGCCCAATGACCATAGATGGAATATCAACTTAGACAATATTCGCTGCAGCAAGGGGCGTTGGAAATTCAATATATCGAAGAATTTTTTGGCGAATTTCAACGTCGCAAAACCTCAGCCGAAGTAATTCACCGTCTCAACGGACGAGATCACCAGATTTTGATGGCCGAGGCGAGCCTGCCTGACGATCCATCGATTGTTGTTCCGGTGTCCTATAAGGTGTCGCATGAACTTCGTGCTACCGAGTCGGAACCTAAGCTAGCTGATTTAGTGACCAAATTGGCTGGTTGTGTCGAGTTTCGAGACCGTAAAGTCATGTATAACTGGATTGGTGCAACCCGTCGCGACTGGCGCGGACAAGGACACTTTCGCGCGCTGTCAGAAGAGCAAGAAGTGTGGGCGCTGGAAAACGGTTTCGACGAGATCGTTACTAAGACTAAGAATAAGTTCTACGCAATGCGTAGCGTTCTCGACAATCTTGAATTTAACGTGGTTAAGTTTGAGCCGAACGAAGTAAATGTCTGCGAATCAAAAGTGTATTTAAGTAAGCGGCTTGGCCGTGAAGTGCTTGCGCAGCATCGAAGTAAGCGTGCAGTTGAACGCACTGCTTAGGTGCAAGCCTTCAGGGGAACAAATGCTTTTGAGGACAGACTCAGGTAGGGGCAGTTTGGCCGGCTGGTGATGTGATTTAACGAACCATTGTTCGGTATCGAAAACAACTCACCAAATGATCATTCACCATCCCCGTTGCTTGCATGAAGGCATAGCAGATTGTTGATCCGACAAACGTAAATCCACGGCGTTTCAGGTCTCGACTTATAATTTTCGATTCGTCTGTTGAAGCTGGCACTTGACTCATTGCCTTCCATGCATTCTGTCGAGGTGCACCTTCGACGAATTGCCAAATGTAGTCATTAAAACTCTTGAATTCTTCTTGAACGGCAAGAAATGCACGGGCGTTAGTCCGTGCAGATCTAATCTTGAGGCGATTGCGCACGATACCCGGATCTTGAAGCAGCTGATCAATGCGCGCGTCGGAGTAAGCAGCAATTTTGTGCGGGTCGAAACCGTCGAAACATCGTCGATAGTTTTCGCGCTTATTAAGGATGGTGATCCAATTCAGACCGGCTTGCGCGCCTTCAAGCAATAGCATTTCGAACAGCTTTTGGTCGTCATGTTGAGGTATTCCCCATTCGTTGTCGTGGTAGCTTACATAAATCTTTTTGGATCCAGCCCAGGGACAACGTATTCGACCAGTTAAAGGATTACGGTTGGTCACCAGTTTCGAGCCGCGCAAGTGCTGTTTCAACATCTTGGTGGAAAACGAACAGTGAGTCCGCATTCGGTTGTTCGTCGGTAAAATTGTAGCCTCTGCCACCGGTTGGTTTTATATGAAGGTTGTGATCTAAATAGTCAACGTTGAACTCTTCAAGATCAGAAAACAACACAGAAAACGCATCTTTATGGTTCGTCTCATATTGAATACCTTCCAGAGTGGCGACCAGTTGACCCGCACACGAACCCATCCGATGTTTGTGTATAACACTTACCGTTTCGTCGAGCGTAATCTCAAGAAATTTGACGGCAACCTCAACGGGATCGTTAGAAATGTCAATCGTCCGCGCAAAGCCAGCATAGCCTGGCACTGAGATATTTAAGCGATGCTGACCTGGATCAAGATCAGACATCTCTAGTGGTGTAGTACCGAGAAAAGTTCTATCAAGGAAAACCGAAGCGCCATCAAGGTCGCTCGTAACACGTAGCACATTTGTCGGCGGTGGTGGCGGTGCTGGTTCAGGTTCGGATTCTGGTGCACGCACGACTCTTCGTGGTGGTGGTTCAGGCTCAGGTTCTGGCTCGGGTTCAGGTTCAACAACAGGAGTCGCTTCTGGCTCGGCTTGCTCCACGACTAGGTTTTCCTCGTCCGATTGCACCATACGCCACAGGAAGTATCCGCCGATAATGACTGCGCACAAGAACAACACTAGGATGAAACTTCGACGTGTAGACTTCGCTGGTTCTGATTGTTCAGCTGGTGTCTCGGTGGAATCATTATCAAACAAAACCATGATGGTATGGTAGCACGTGTTTCGATGTTCCCGATGATGACCACAACCGGTTAATATTGGTGTGGCACGAGTTGAATCGCACCGGCCTTATACGAAAGGCAGAACGTTGTCATGTTCCGAGATGTAAAGATCTTCAATAAGATGATTTACGTAGCGTGGGCAATCTGTGTGACGTGGCTGACGGCGACAGCATCAGCTGACACCTCCCAGCCCTTTCAAACACCATTTACAAATCTGGAAATGGCAGGTAAACAAGCTGTGGTTAAGACCGATCGGGGTCAATTCACTATTGATTTATTACCTGAAGTAGCACCAAACCATGTCGGGTACTTCATTCAGTCAGCCGAGAATGGCGTCTATGACGGAACAATCTTTCATCGAATAATCAAGCACGGTGTAATTCAGGGTGGCGACCCATTCTCAAAAGATCCAGAAAAGCCTGAACTGTACGGACGGGGAGGATTGGGGTTACTGAGGGCTGAGCTAAGCGCCGAACGCCACACACGAGGTGCAGTGTCGGCAGTGCAGGTGCCAGGTGATCCTGACAGTGCTGGTACACAGTTCTTTATCAGTGTGGTCGATCAACCGGCACTCGATGGAAAATATACTTTATTTGGTCGTGTTTCTGAGGGTATGAATTTGGTCACGGAGATCTCAGAAGCTGCGACAGACGAGTCCGGTAAGGCAGTCGAACGAATTGCGATTTTAGCTATTACCATTCGCGATCAGCCACCGCCACAACCGGCGCCATTCGCGAATGATAGTGTTGAGCAGCTCTCTGCCTATCGCGCTATTTTCGCAACAACCACCGGTTCAATCACGCTCGAATTTATGGCTGAGAGTGCACCTAAGCATGTCCGCAACTTTCTTCGTCTTGCCTCGCTCGGGGTTTTCGACGGGATGTCGTTTCATCGAGTTGTCAAGGGAATGCTTATCCAGACTGGCTGGCTGGGAAGCCGCGAACGGCCACTTGATGAAAATCAGCAACGTCACATTATAAATCTTGAGCCAGAATTTTCTGCTACACCGCACCTCCGAGGTATTGTCTCCATGGCCAGAGGAGATGATCCGGCTAGTGCATCAACTTCTTTCTTTATTTGTACCGACACCGTGAGTACGCTCGACGGGAAGTACACCGTCTTTGGACGGGTCATAGACGGTATGGCCACAGTTGACGCAATTGAGGCGATCCCGCTGGATGGCGAAAATCCACTTCAGCGAATCGAGATTCTCGGTGTTCAAATCGTACGCTAGCCAAAGCATATTCGCAGCCTGATTACGCTCAATTGATCGCTACATCGTCCCAAAGGTTACGGTTCTAATGACGAGTCGTAGCTCATCATAAAGGTAAAGAAACGGGAAACCTCGATCATGTCATCGCCAATAAATCTAATGCTGTGTGAGTCGGTGCGATCCACTTGAGGCAGATAGGCTAATAGTTGCGATGGCTGATAGTTCTTGAAGGTTACGTCGAACTTAATTGGCGTTTCTGTTTTATGGGGCAAGAACTCTGCAATGCGGCTGACCGCGTCTCGTGCCTTTTCCCGAATCAACGCACGTCCAGCCGAGGGATGGAGGGTGCGGGCCGAGTGAAAGCTGTAAGCCCACTTGACCACAGCTGCCTCGATATTGCCAAGAGTAGACTGCACTTCCTTAACGACCGCATCGTCTCCCGAGATCATGATGACGGGTACGCCGAAATGTCCAGCGATGGCTGCATTTAAACTGCCCTCACTCATTTCGGTTCCGTTGAGACGAACCGCTGAGAGTCTAGCACTCGAATTAGTGTGGGCACGAACCCCGTTCGGGTTTGTCGTGCTGGAGTGGTAGCCGATCATGATGACTCCGTCGAACGTGTCATCAATGCCTTGCATCATGCCGAGTGGACGAGGCCAAGATCGGATAATTTGGATATTGTTTGGAAGTTGGTCAATTAATAGATTCTGGCCATTCCCATGAGAGTCGCTCACGACAATTTCATCAGCGCCAGCTTCTCGAGCGCCTTCAATGGCTGCGATCACTTCATCAGTTAAGAATTGTCGGAACCGTTGGTATTCGAATCCTTCAGGTCCGAGTTGTTCGTTGGTCACTACACCAGTGACGCCTTCCATATCAGCTGAGATGTAGATTTTGACTCCGTCTTGTGCCGCGAGGTTTGGCACAACCATGATTCCTACCAGGAGTATCACACCAATCATAATTCGTAACGGCGATTCCATATATCCAACTCCTTCTCGATTGAAAAAAATGAAGCCACAAGTTTGCCGTATGGATCTAAGCGTTTGAAGTGTAGCGTTTCTTGTTCTTAGTCGGTCATAATATTATGCGCACCTGATCTGTGCTTACTATGCGAGCCATTGAAATTAGAAATCCCGGAGGACCAGAAGAACTCGTAATAACGGATCTCCCGACGCCGTTACCGGGAGTGGGAGAAGTATTGATAAAAGTAACGGCTGCTGGCATTAACCGGCCGGACGTGATGCAGCGCGAGGGTAAGTACCCGCCGCCACCTGGTGCCTCTGACATCCTCGGGTTGGAAGTCGCGGGAATCATTACTGAATTAGGGGAAGGCGTAACGGGATGCCGTATCGGCGATCGTGTTTGTGCGCTAGTTGCCGGTGGTGGCTACGCTGAGTTCTGTGTAGCGTCAGCCTCCAGCTGCTTGCCATTGCCCACTGGCGTCAGCATGATCGAAGCGGCTGCAATGCCAGAGACGTTTTTTACGGTTTGGACGAATGTGTTTGAACGAGGACAACTGGTAAAGGGTGAACGCCTTCTAGTGCACGGCGGTGCCAGCGGTATCGGAACGACAGCAATTCAGATGGCAGCGGCATTTGGTGCGACTGTGTTTACAACGGCTGGATCTGCGGAAAAGTGCGCAGCTTGTGAGCGACTTGGAGCGATTCGAGCGATTAATTATCATGAAGAGGATTTCGTCGACGTCATCAAGGCACTTACCGACAATGCTGGTGTAAACGTTGTGTTAGACATGGTCGGAGGTTCATACACACCAAGAAATCTTAATCTACTAGCCAAAGAGGGGCGCTTGGTTCAAATTGCTATCCTTGGAGGCCCGAAAACGGAGATCAACTGGATTCCAGTGATGCTGCGACGATTAACCTTGACTGGATCGACGCTTCGCTCACGACCAATTGCTGTTAAGGCAGCTATAGCCAAAGCACTACAAGCAAAGGTTTGGCCACTAGTTGATAGTGGAAAGATTAGGCCGGTGATCCATGCGACATTTCCTCTTGAAGAGGCGGCCGAGGCTCACCGTGTCATGGAAGCGGGGCATCATATTGGGAAGTTAGTACTACTTGTAGGAACACAGTGAGCCTTGTCTCGTCGAAGGTTCAACTCTTTCGGTAAGGCTATCAACAAATACGGATGGTGTGTTTGCTACCGCCTGGAATATTCGCTGTTTGGTTCATTGATTATCTGAATCATTGATCATTACTTGACCCACGCCGTCTTCAAACACTACGGTCGTACCAAACGGTTCTGACAATCGCCTAATATCGTCGATGATCTTTCGCCCTAGGTCCGAGCTGGCAAGCATCGGTCGGCCTCTTACCGTTCTCGAGTTACCAAAGCCTAGTGTAATCGGATGCAGGGTAAGAGAAACGAGTTCATCCATGTCCCAGTTGGTTACTGCTATCACCGATTCCCAAATTTCACGTTGGGCCGGAAATCCTTGCGTATCGTTGTTGTATCGGCGATCGTTGAAATCCGCAATATGAGCGTCCGGACCTAAATCATACGCCTCGTAATTTTCGTTTGGTAAACGCTCTAATGTCTCGTTCTGGAAAATGAAATTCGCCAGACTGTACAGAATTGGCTTGCCTTGGTACATTTCCACGCCGCGAACAACGTGTGGGCCATGACCCACGAAGATGTCAGCCCCCGCATCAATCATTGCTCGCGCAAAATTGACCAGAAACTCAGCCGGTACAAAACGGTTGCCAGCACCTTCATGCGCATGGATGGTTACGACCGTATAATCTGCCAATCGATTGGCATTAGAGACTACCGAGGCGATTTCATGGAGATCTTCATCATTTGGCTCTGTTCTGATGGAAGGGGTGTCGCCAACGATAAACTGATTGCCAAGAAACTGAAGGTTGTCTCCAGAATCTGGCACAGACAGATTTAAGTTCTGCGAAATCGCACGGAGTTCTTCGAAGTGTTCTCGAGTAACGACATAATTCGTTGAAAAGCGCAATGGGTTTAAGCCAGGACGCGGAGAAATGTCCCCGCGGGTCTTGCCAGCCCTTGAATGGTCTGGGAATGTCGAAGCAACTGAAATCAACGCGACCCGACCCTTCGCTGTTTCGAGGAACTTGGCTTCACGGGCTTCGGCAAGGCTGTTTCCGACTCCAGCCTGCAAGAGTCCAACTTCGGCAACGTATTTCGTAGTCAACTCCATGCCTAAATGGCCGTAATCACCAGTATGGTTATTGGCACGTGAGACCATATCGAATCCAGCCCAGACAAGCTCATCGAGTAATGCAGGCGCAGCCCGCATATAGGTTCCACCGCTACTATTCATCGGGAACGGTTCGTAATCATGAAAAAGCATTTCGAGGTTAGTGAAGGCGACGTCTGCTTTACGAATTAGCTTGATCATGTCGAGAAATGCTGGCTCTTGATAGACGGATAACCTACGAGTAATGATGGAATCTCCTGTTAGAGCCATAGTGAACTGCGTGTCGTCCGTGCTTTGGCCGGCTGAAGCAGTATCTATTGCATCATGGCAGCTGAACAACATGATGACTACAAGAGCGAAAATTCGAATGGTCACAATGCCTCCTAGCATGCGATACGGGTCGTCCTCGACTCAACGTAATATTAACTCAGGCTCCTCGAGTCTGGGGTGTTCTTCGATATATTCTGAAAGAGGTGAAGTTTGATGCAGCCAGTGAGATGGAACGATATAAAGGTCGAACGCATTGGTAATGCGATTGAGCGGCGTGTGCTGTGGGGCAGTAACGGCACTAGTGCCCGTCTCACCATTGCGGGTGGTACACATGTGAAAAAGCACAGTCATCCAGCTGAACAATTTACATGTATTCTCGAAGGTGTCCTTCGAATGGAAATAGCTGGTGACGAGGTTACATTGCAGGAAGGCGACATGCTCGTGATACCAGCAAATGTGGAGCACGAAGCTTGGTCGATTGTGGATACGGTTGTTTGGGATTTTTTTACGGAGGTACGTGAGGACTGGAAGTTAGGGCAACACCAATATCTGTCAGGGGATCAATAGGTGCCAGCAGTTAAATAAAGAACTTTATCGACCTACCTCATGAAGTTGCCGGACGGTTTCGGCATATGCTCGATGACCTGCTTGCGGGTCGTACACGATCACCGGCATCATCTTTCCTCGAATCTTGTGAGGATGTGCGCGTGCATAGCCCATCAAGGTGTTTGCGAGCCTCATCTTTGAGTGCGTTGATGGGTGTCCCTGTGAGATTCCCGTCAAGAGATCGTTTAGTGTTACCGTCCAGGTGTCTCCCCATAGAAGCGCATCCGTAACTGTACCTTTCACAACGTTTTGTGAAAAATTAAAGAAAAATCCAATCGGAGAATAGGTATTCAGGGACGGGCGATGCGACTCACATTCTTCAAGCAGGTCATCTCTGTAGCTATGTAAATGCTCGCAGAACTCCGCACGTTCAGTTTCGAGGACCGTTGAAAAGGGCTTTGCGGGAGGACTCACAAGGATTTTGGTGTCTGGTGACAAACCGTTTAAGAGAGCCTCCACGACAGCCTCTCGATCGCCTTGTTCTCCATAGCCATTTTCGTGAATCCGCCCATACTCGCGCATCACGACTGCCAATGCGAAGTACAACCATGGATAATCTGCAACATTATCGTTTCGCATGTCGAGGGTGTCTCTCGCATACGTTGCCTCAAAGCCAAACCTCAAATGGCAACCGATGCTGCCAGCGTGTTGCAGCGCAATCTTGAGCCGATGAGGTTGATTAAGTTCCCTGACTTTGTCGAGTAATAGGTCGTAGCCATGTTCCTTCAGTTCATAGTGAGATGTAGCGAGCAAGATAAGCGTTTCGGCATTGTCTATAAAACGTTGCCCACTTCCTAGAGGACCTTGCAAATGTTGAAGAGCCTCATTTAGGCGATCGAGGTTTTCATCTGCATTGTCGTTATCCCACACTCTCATTGACAGTAAGCCGAGGATGTACAGGAAGTAGTAATCCAAAAGGACGGCCAGTACGGTTTTCTCGGATTGTACTGCCTGACAATTATCGATAGCGTAATCAAGCACATCCACTGGGATAATATTTTCATTGATCTGATCTGCGATCCCGTTCCAATCATTTAATACGTGAAACCCTTCCAGACGAGTCTGGCGATCATAAGCAGTTACGACTTGATCCAACTGAAGGTTGTGTCCATGCGCTTTCCAGGTATGAGACTGCATACGGTGCCGCAGCTGGTGCAGTGCGGCATCAAGATTCTTCGAGGAAGCGAGCTCGTCGACGTACTCTTGACGGAAAGATCCAGAGAGAGCCACATTGATAATTGAAAAGGCACTGTCGAACGTTACGTTGTTGCTTCTTCGCTTCATGACTGTAACGCCTTTAGCTTAGAAGGAAGGTCTAGCGCCGGACTTCGTAGATCCGTTGCATGTCCGGACGCTCGGTCGCGAAGTAGTGTACCCAGATATAAAGATGATTAAACATAGCTGCAAAGAGTGCGGCAGTTGACGCGAACCATAAACCAGGAATCCATATGAGTAAGAATCCAAAAGTGTACATCCCGTTTGGTGTAATTCGAAAGATTCCCTCTCTGACCTTTGGCAGCAATCGGTACGATTTATCGAAGTGGTCTAGGCCTAATGCTCGCCGGAATCCAAAATAACGCTTAACCGAATAGAAAAGGTAGCTTGCTGGTAAGAGTGCCACAATCGCCAGAGCCCGTAAGGTTTCTGAAGGCATATCTAACGTGCCTTGATTGATTACTGCCAGGATCAATACTGCGGCCACTCTCAAAATTACCAGAATTGTAAATCCTGTTGCGTAGAAACGGAATCCGTAGCGTCCAAATAGCCGTGTTAACAAGGAATGATGCAACTCAAGTCGCCAACAAAGCCATACGAAAACTTGGTGGGTGACCGCAATGCCAGCAGCTAGGTACAACAAATTTATCGATCCGAGGTTCCCGAAGTTGCCTGTTTGGGCAGATTCAAGATTGCTCACGCGACCTAGCAGTCCAAGAAGAACTACCAGAGAGAGAGCATGGAGCCACTGTTTCTCAAAAAGCAATGTTTTCACGGAGTCCTAGAAGCAGAGATGGTGTTTCGTAGTATTCCAACGCCCTCAAGTTCAATTTCTACAACGTCGCCAGGCTTCATTGCACGGGTGGCTCCAGGTGTACCTGTGTAAATCACATCGCCTGGCTCAAGTGTTACAAACTTGCTCACGTAGCTGATGATGGTGGCACTGTCGAAGAACAGGTCACTTGTTCGCTGCGACTGCCGCAGTTCGCCGTTGAGACGAGTTTGGAGTAGTAAGTCGTCAGGGTTCAAACCTTGAACGATAACTGGACCGAGTGGTCCAAACGTGTCGGAGGCTTTTGCTCGAAACCATTGCAGGTCGTTCTGTTGCCAATCGCGCTCGCTTACATCGTTGCCAGCAGTCACACCGAACACGTGACTCAGAGCACGGCTTTTGGGAACGTTTCGTGCTTGTTTACCGATCACCAAAACCATTTCCCCTTCATAATGGACGTTAGTCGCTCCCTCGGGGAATTCGATTGCTTCCTCGGTGGCTATAAGTGAGCTGGGATATTTAGCGAATACGCCCGGATACGGTTCCGGTTCTCGATCTCCAAGGTGGCTGCGGTAATTGAAGCCAATGGCGATCACTTTTGATGGTTCGGTTGGTACGAGCAGTTTTACATCAGCCAAGGAAAGGGTTCTACCGGTTGGTTCCGAAGATTCGAAAATGCTTCCTCGTAATTCATTGATGGTGTTTCCATCAAGCACGCCGTAGGAAGCACGACCCTCGTACTCATAACGTACATACTTTATAGGTGTATCTTGCGCACTCGCTATTGGCGTGGATACAACGACACTTGCGCATATGACTGTATAAAAAAAGTGTTTCATGGTTTGTTTCATTTTCTACTTGAGTTACAGCTCTGCCTCTGTCTTACAGGATTTGATGAGGTGTTGCGATTCCGGTATCAGTATTGTAGATCACGAAGGTGGCTTTGCCAGTTAAACCACCGAACACTTCGCCTGGGTTCACCAGCGCCGTTGACCCTTCATTTGCGATGTCCAATATATGGTTGTGACCGTAACACACCAAGTCATATCGATTAGACAGCGCAATGGCGCCTGCAATATTTGGAAAGTGAGTCACGCCGATTCGTTTTTCCCCCAACGTTAGATCGGCAAATTCCCCATGCAGGGTAATCTGCGAGAAGCGGGTAGCCTGCTGAGTGATCCGGAAAAGGTCTCCATCATTGTTGCCGAACACAATGTGTATGGGTTTTAGGAACTGCTGTCCCAGTTCGACGACAATGAACGGCGAGCACAGATCACCGCAACAAATCAGCGCATCAGCTTTGCCAAGTTTTGATAACGCAGAAGTAAGATTGGTGATGTGGTCGTGAATGTCTGACAGGATGGCAATATTCATTTTATGGCCCCTACACGGGGTCATTGTTGCCGATTCGTTGGCCGTCTGTCACTGTTCACTCAAAGTGCTAGCCTACGTTACCAAGAGGTATAATGCGTCGTTGCGCTGCCTAACTCATTGTGCCAGCGTTCTTAAAGAGATTCGGGTCCGTATGTGTGATCGGTTTGCGCCAGCCAGCACCGCTCTCAAACTTGTCAGTGTCTAAGCCAAGTTATTACGACGTTTCTATCATCGGTGGTGGTCCTGCTGGCTCTGCAGCAGCCCGGCTCCTGGCCTCGTGGGGGCATTCGGTCATCGTGCTGGACCGGACTCATTCCACGATGTCGTTGGGCGAGTCATTACCGCCCAGTTGTCGAAAGTTATTTGATGTTCTAGGCGTCACTGCATCAATCGACGACGCTAAGTTTTACCGTTCGGCTGGGAATACTGTGTGGTGGGAGGATAGGGAACCGCGATCTGAAATCTTCGTGGATGGTCTCAAAGGCCATCAAGTTTTACGACGGGATTTTGATCGGTTACTTCTTTCTTGCGCAGAAACGGCCGGTGCCAGCGTGTTGCGTCAGACCAACGTCAAGCAGGTCAACTTTGGACGATCCAGCGAGAGACGCTCCACCAGCGATCTGATTTCTTGGCCAATCTCCGATGATCACAAAGCGAATGTGCAGATTGAGTACAACGACGAGACCGGCCATCGGCATATATTGACTTCTAGGTTTACTCTCGACTGTTCGGGTCGGGCTGGGGTAATTGCTAAACAAGGTTTCCGCACTCATCAAGATAGCCCAGACACTTTAGCGTTGGTGGGTGTTTGGCAACACGATACCAAATGGCCGCTCGAGGAACCATCCCATACACTGGTTGAGGCTTTTGAGAGCGGCTGGGCTTGGTCGGTGCCAGTGTCTGACTCCATCAGATATTTCACTGTCATGCTGGATCCGAAGCTTACCCGGGTTGCACGGGATTCAAGCGCGGAGTCGGTTTACCAACGTGAGCTTAGAAAAACGGAACATTGTTCGAACCTGACGGCTGCCGCGACGTTACAACAGCGTCCTTGGGGATGTGACGCATCACTCTACACTGCTCGGAGGTTTGCTGGTTCGAATTTCCTGCTTGTGGGCGATGCTGCGTCATTCATTGATCCCCTGTCGTCATTCGGTGTCAAAAAAGCTCTTGCTTCCGGGTGGATGGCGGCCATCGTAGCTCACACTGCATTAACCCAGCCAAAGATGCACAAGGCCGCATTTGAATTGTTTGATTCACGAGAACGCGAGGTTTACACGAGTTATGTTAGCCAGTCGGCCAGCTACTTCAAAAATGCTCTTACTCAGGCGCAGCACCCATTTTGGACCGGACGAGCCAATTCATTTGACGATCTGGCAGTTGTGAATTCAGGCTATCCTGACGTCGAACAGTTACGTCGCGATAAGAATGTCTTATCAGCGTTTGAAGCCCTCAAACAGAGCTCTGCAATTGCCTTGCGCCCGACTTCAGCATTTCGTTTAACGCGACGAGCGGTCATAAATGGTCGTAACGTTGTGTTTGAGGATCAAGTCATATTGGGTGAAGGCTCGGAAGATGTGCAAGCCACCTGTTTTCTTCGCGGAGTGAACCTAGTGCGACTTGTCGAAATGGCTTCGTCACATCGTCAGGTGCCTGATCTTTATGAAGCGTATAATCGAGAATGTGTCCCGGTGAATTTGCCTGATTTTCTTGGTGCACTTTCGGTATTACTCGCCATTGGCATTTTAGAGAATGCTGAATGTCAAATCTGACACCCCCTTCGGGCAATCTCTGCCTAATTGCATCTTGTCTGGAACGTATGTTACAAGTAAGCACCATTTTCTGAGGGATACACCTCACATGACTAGACCTTTCCGATTGCTGGCACTCGTGCTGCTCACCTCATTCGGCCAATCGGCAATGGCTCAACAGGGAGAGCAGCTGGCTGTTGAGTCTGGTATTCCCATTAATAATGAGACGGTCCTTGTAGCCTGCGGGACGTGTCATGCAACAGATAATCCCAACATCTTGTCGCGCATTTCATTTCGTCGCACTACACCCGAGGGTTGGCAGCAGACCATCAAGCGCATGATTAGCTTGAATGATCTATCTATCGAACCTGAGGAAGCCCGTGAAGTGGTCCAGTATTTGTCTAACCACCTTGGTCTGGCGCCTGAAGAAGCCAAGGCAGGTGCATTCGAAGTCGAGCACCGTTTTATTGAGTATCAGTATGAAGCCGATCAAGACGTGGAGACGACATGCAGGGCATGTCATTCAATGGGACGTATCATCAATCAGCGGCGGGCACGAGAAGAATGGTCGCTTGTGGTCGATATGCACAGAGGATTTTATCCGTTAGTCGATTGGCAAGGTTTTCGCGAGACCGGCATCGTCGGACGTGAACCTGCCGACGAGAATGAGACGCCTGCAAGACGCCATCCGATGAATAGAGCGATTGACCATTTAGCCGAGACCTATCCGTTACATACCGCTGCGTGGGACGCTTGGTCGGTAAACGTGCGTCCTTTACAACTCGAAGGCACTTGGACTTTGACGGGACACCATCCTGGTCGCGGTCCGGTGTACGGCCGTGTAATTATCACAGCGGGTAGTAGTGTCGGTGAATTTGTTACAGAGGCCAGGCTCACTTATGCCCGTGATGGATTGTCGATTACGCACACAGGGCGCAGCATTGTGTACGCTGGATTTCAATGGAGGGGTAGTTCATCGTTGGACGAGTCTGAGGAGAGTACTTGGCGTCAAGTGATGTTCCTCGAACGCGACCGTCAGTCGATGTCGGGCCGTTGGTTTCGTGGTGCCTACAACGAGATTGGGATCGATGTGAGTCTAGAACGTGTGGACACTCGGCCACTTTTGTCAGGTATATATCCGAGCGCAATCATGCGCAATGTGGAAACGTACGAATTGAAGATTTATGGCGCGAACCTACCCAGCCAGCTTGGGCTTGCCGAATTAGATTTAGGAACAGGCGTTGACGTGACTGATATTGTGAGCGTTAGCCAACATATGGCGATCGTTCGTATTGCAGTGGAAGACTCTGCAGCCATAGGTGCTCGTGATGTTTTCATCGGCCAATCCATGCTTCCCAGCGCACTCACGGTTTACGATCGAATTGACAGGATTACGGTTGAACCTATGCGTGGCATGGCAAGGGTTGGCGGTATTGTTGTTCCGAAGCAACTCCAGCAATTCGAGGCCATTGCTTGGCATGCTGGTTCGGACGGAAAATCCCGCACGGATGATGATCTTGTCATAGGTGTGGTTGAGCCGATGTGGTCGCTTGAGGAATATTCAGCAACTTATAACGACGAAGATTTAAATTATGTAGGCTCAATTGACCAAAGCGGATTGTTCACACCGGCCGTTGATGGGCCGAATCCGGACCGGATAGGTAATCGCAATAATATCGGTGACGTCTGGGTGGTCGCCAGCGTGACACAGGATGGCGAAATGCCTATTCGAGGGCGTGCACATTTACTTGTGACCGTGCCGAATCATTTGCGGTGGGATTCCTGGGAAACTGGTCGATGAACGAATTTGGATTACGTGAATGCCACGTTTTCGAGGCTGCCGGACAGCAGTTTCTATATTTGGTACCCAGTGCTGCTGTCTTCGCGCTGGATGAAACGTCGCACGAAATTGTAGCTTTATTGCGCGACGGACCTCTAACACGCCCTGCGCTGATTACCGCGCTTGAGTCTCAGCGATCGCCTGCTGAAGTAGACACTAGCCTTATTGAGTTACAGCAGGTACAGGCTGTAGCAGAAGTGGCGAGACCGGTCGAGCCGATGCCCAAGATTATTCCCGTTTCGCCGTTTCCCTTAACAACTATGGTCTTGAACGTTACCAACCAGTGCAACTTAAGCTGCACCTATTGTTACGAGTACGGTGAGGACAAAATCGTTGAGACTAGCAATGGTTCTCAACCGAAATTCATGAGTGAAGAGACTGCCCGCGAAAGTGTCGACTTCATGTTGAAGGAATCAGGTGAGAACAAGGTAGCGTATCTTTCGTTCTTTGGCGGAGAAACGCTCATGAACATGTCGGTCTTAAAGTTTGCCATCCCGTACGCGAGAAAGCGAGCAGTTGAACTGGGTAAGCGGGTTGAGTTTAACTTAACGACGAACGCGACTTTGCTGAAGCCAGAGGTGATTGATTTCCTTGTCGAAAATGAAGTAGCGGTGACTATTTCGATCGATGGGCCGAAAGAAGTGCAGGATAAGTTTCGCGTCTTCCAGAGCGGTGTTGGTAGTTATGATATTGCCCTGCCAAAAATAAAAGAATTATTAAGCAAGCATCGGACTAGACCGATTGGGGCACGCGTCACGCTGACGTCGCAAACGCTTGATATCCGGAAGATCTTTGATCATCTTAGCCATGAGGTGGGGTTTTATGAAGTGGGTTTTGCACCGGTTACTACATCGCCCCAGCGTGACTACGCGATTGAAGATCATGAGTTTAATGACATGCTGGGACAGTTTACCGCCCTGGCAAACGAGTTTCTTGAACATGCACTTGATAATCGCCACCACGGGTTTTCCAATGTGAAAGACACACTAGAGGAAATCCATAAAGGAGCCAGTAAAGCGTATCCTTGTGGTGCGGGATTAGGACTGATGGGTGTAGCGACCGATGGTCAGGTTGCATTATGCCACCGGTTTGCAGGATCTGACGAACATTCGTTGGGTACAGTTCGTGATGGTGTCGATCGGAAACGTCAAACTGAGTTTCTCGATCAACATCATCTTGCCAACAAGACTGACTGTCATAGTTGCTGGGCTCGGCCGCTTTGTTCAGGTGGCTGCTATCACGAAGCGCACACGCGCTATGGCTCGACAGAACAGCCAAATTTGCATTATTGTGATTGGATTCGCGAATGGACTGACGTCTGTTTGCGTATCTATGGGGAAATCGCTGTACATAATCCAGAGTACTTGAATCGATTCGATGAACGGGTGACTAATGAAGCATCTCAAACCAATTAACCAGAAGGCCAACCGTATCCAAAGGCAGATCGTAGGAACAAACGAACGCGACATCGTTGCGCTTCAGCAGGGTGGAGCGCCTTTAAGACCAGATGCTCAGATTCCACTCGGGTGTTCGTTCGTGTTCTTCCCTGGGTGGGAGGCCGATGTCAATGGTGGCACAGCGGGACTATGCTCGCCGGTCGAGCGTGACTTATTTGATTGTCACCTTGGTTGTTTTTGGCCCGCGCAAGTTCCCGATCAACTGAACCATGCTCCCGACTGGACCAGTTCCTGTGCTTCGGCGCAGAAAGATTGGCGAAAGATTGACTTGATCTTTCCTTGATCATGCGCTTTTCACTGTGAGACCTTGTGCTTAGTTTGGATGGCCTATTATGCAAATCGCAGCGAAGTTACTAGGGCTGTTGCTCACCTTAGTCTTCCTTAATGGGACAGCGTGGGCTCAAGATGAGTCACGCTTGGTTGGCGGTAACGGTACCCTCTACGTCGGGGGCTACGCGCATAAGATTTACGTCATTGATGAAACTACTGAAGAAGTCGTTCGCGAGATCCGGGTTTCCATAGGCATGCCAAGACGTTTAGCGATTTCAACCGATCGTGAGCGGTTTTTCATCTTTGACACGACGTTTGAGAACTTCGAAATTATCAATGTCGCGTCTGGTGAGAGTCTAGACACTGTATCCATGAGTGATCGCAACACAAAAGTGCGCATTCGTGGATTTGTAGTTGAACCTCAGGAGCGGTACGTCATTTTCCAGGTTCGACCGGCGAGCAAGCTCATCGATCGATTTGAAATCGGTGCGATGAAGCTCGTAAAGTACGATTTGACGACGCATGCGATCGAGCAAGAGATCGACTGGCCCAATGGTAAAGAAGTCGAGCGACTTAGCATGCTTTTTTCTCCGGATGGATCGTTGCTGTACTTCTTTGCAGACGAGGTTGTAATTTACGAAACAAACAATTTCACCGAGGTTGATCGATGGGATATGTCGGAGTCTGGAGAAGACGGCGTTGGACCGCTGCGCTTTGGCGCCCGCGATCAAGTTAACGAGGAACCCGGTTTCTTTACAGGGTTATTCACCGTTCCCTCGGCCGTGCAAAGCGATCGACTGATGGGGGTGGCCCGTGTGAATTTACTGGAAAAGGCTGTCGAGTATTTTTATACACTCGGCCCGGCTACGGGAGTGAGTTTCAGTCTTGCACCGGATCGGACTAAGGCCTATGGACTACTTTCTGAGATTGGGCACACAGAATTTTGGACGTTCGATCTAGAAAGTCGACGCTTGGGGCCGCGCAAACCGTTTGCGGGTCGCCCGCGGATGGCGCTCAAGACTAGTTCGAATGGAAAGCTTTTGTACGTCTATCAGGCTGGACAGACTATTGATGTCTACGAAGCTGCGACGTATCAGTACCTTCGCACCATCGACTTGGAAGCAGACATGACAACAGCTTTACTCGTGATACCACCGACTGGCCAGTAATAAGGCAGTGGAAGCGCCTAAGATACCAAACAGAATTCCTAACTTCTCTGAACGTTACTGATCTTGCTTGATCCTCAATTTCGACGCGCCCTGACGTACGTGATGCCTTACTGGCGTCGACTGATACTAGTGCTCGTCCTTAGTTTGATTAGTACTGCTTTGTCACTGGTGCTGCCGTATCTATCCAAAGGTCTCGTAGATTCTGCTCTACTGGGGAAAGATCCGGTTGGCTTGCTACGTTTCGTTGGGCTTTTTATCGCGATCACAATATTAAGTTTCGGGTTTAACGTTGTGAGTGGCTTGCGGTACACACGGGTTTCTGCGGATATTTTGTTCGATATGCGCCTAGCGCTATATCGGCATTTACAAAAACTATCTCCGAGTTTCTACGCGCGTACTAGGCTTGGCGACATCGTGTCACGGATTAACAATGACATTGGGGAAATCCAGCGAATAACAGCAGAAACGGCGTTAGCGTGGATCGGCAATGTGTTATTCCTTGGAGGAGCGATCACTATGTTGATTTGGCTGGACGCCGGACTGGCTCTGCTTAGCGCCGTCCTGTTACCGCCAAGCGTCTGGATGCTGGTTCGTTATCGTGATCGACTAGAAGGTCGAGTGACAGCGGTGCGTGAACGAAGTGCTGATGTGGGCAGTTTCTTGATCGAAACATTACAAGGCATGAAGTTGGTTGTTACCTCAAATGCACAGGTTAGAGAGGTCAGAAATTTCCAACAGAAAAATGCCGCATTTGTTCGGGCGCTTATGTCAATGCAACGACTAAGCTATCTGTTTGGAGGCTTACCTGGCTTAATTCTTTCAGGGAGCACGGCGGTGGTGTTTGTAATAGGCGGGCAGCAGGTGATCGAGGGGACCATGACAATGGGGACGCTGGTCGCATTCATGGCTTACCAGGTTCGTGTCCTGCCTCCGATTCAGGCATTGATGGGATTGTACGCCAATTTAGCAACAGTGCGGGTGTCGCTATCCAGAGTGCATCAACTGCTCGACGCTCAGATAGACGTAGCTGAATTGTCAGATGCCGAGGTCTGTCCAGATGCCCGAGGTGCAATTTCATTGGAAGATGTAACCGTAACCTTTGACCGTGGCGTGGCTGCACTGGATCGCGTGACTCTTCATGTTACAGCTGGTGAAGTGCTTGCGGTTGTCGGACCGAGTGGCGGTGGCAAGTCGACTCTGGCAGACCTGTTACTTCGGTTAATTGACCCAGACACAGGCTGTGTGTGCCTTGATGGTCGTGATGTGCGATCAATCAGTTTTCATGATTTACGTCGACACATCGCTTTGGTCGATCAAGAACCGTTCATTTTTAATGCATCGATAGCCGAAAACATTCGGTATGGTCGGATCAATGCCAGTGAAGCTGAACTCAAGGCGACGACGCGAGCATCTGGCATTGCGGAATTTATTGATCGACTGCCGGAGCAGTATGACACCGAAATAGGTGAACGAGGTCATATGCTGTCAGCCGGTGAACGTCAGCGTATTGCGATTGCACGAGCGTTTCTCGCGAACCCAGCCGTACTTGTGATGGATGAACCGACTGCGGCACTAGATCCTGTCTCCGCGGGTAAAATCGCAGCAGGCTACGAGGCGGTGATGAAAGGGAGAACGACGATCATTATTTCTCACCACTTTGAATTGGTGCGCAGAGCCGATCGTGTTGTGGTAATCGACGGTGGACGGGTCGTGGAGAGCGGTTCACCTACAGAGTTGCTTGCGAGAGATAGTGCATTCTCGACTCTCTTTCGGTCGTCAGCGGTCAAAGAAGAGTAACGAATTCCATGCGTGGCGAACGATTCGATGTGGCCACTGGCCGTTCAGTTCGTGTGGCAGTCGTTGATAGTGGTGTCAATCGGAAGCATCCGCATATTCCATCGGTGTTTGGTGGAGTCGCCATTGATGCCGATGGTCGTCAACACCCGGATTATCTAGATCGCTTGGGGCACGGTACTGCTGTGGCCGCCACTATTGTTGAAAAGGCTCCGGACATTGAACTATACGCCGTCAAGGTATTTGAGAAAGAACTGGCGACTGGCGGAGATGCCCTAGTTGCAGCTATGGACTGGGCAATCGAGCACCAAATGCAAGTGATTAATCTTAGTCTTGGCACCTCGAACCCGGAGCTTGAGGTGCAATTGCAAGCTGTAGTTGAGCGTGCAATATCTCAGAACTCCATCGTGGTTTCAGCCATTGAAGAAGGCGGAACACGATGGTTTCCCGGTAGTTTATCTGGTGTCGTCCGAGTGGCACTCGACTGGGACTGTCCGAGGAACGAGTACCGATCGGTTATGGCGAGTGATGGACAGACGGTTTTTCGCGCATCAGGTTTCGCGCGTCCGATTCCTGGAGTTCCGCTTGATCGAAATCTCAAAGGCATTAGTTTTGCAGTGGCGAACTTGACTGGATACCTTGCTAGAGTGGTAGAGCACCACACCGAAACCTCAATTGATGAAGTCGTGAAGATCCTAGCCACTAATTCTGCTACATACACCAACCAATCGTGAAGTTTATTCTAATCTGAAGATGGCACGTAACGATGCCGGTTTTAAACCTCGGTCAGATTGCCCAAGCCTGCCAGCGTTGATTGCGCCGTTCGACATGTAGGGGTAGTGCGAAGCACTGAGATAATGCTTCATCGGTCAGTGTCGTATTAATTGGACCAGCTGCTTGTACTACACCTCCACGAAGCAGCAGCAGGTGAGAAAAGCCAGGAGGAATTTCGTCGACGTGATGGGTGACGAGTATGGTTGGCGGAGTCATCTCCTTTTCAGCTAAGGATCCTAGCGACGCGATTAACGCTTCACGACCTCCTAGGTCGAGCCCCGCAGTTGGCTCATCTAGTAAAAGCATGCCCGGGTCTGCCATAAGAGCCCGTGCTAGTTCCACACGTTTACGTTCACCTGACGCCAAGGTGCCATAACGCCGGTCGAGTAGATGCTTGCAGCCCACGCGTGTCAGCAAATCCACTGCTTTCTCGTAATCAGCGGTCTTGTAGGTATGCCACCACGGAGCTAGGGCTCCATGCTTAGCAGTCACTACTACATCAGTTATCGAAAGATCTGGACGAATTAGATCTGCAAGCTTGGCACTCGAATAGCCGATCCGAGTTCGCAACGTTCGTACATCGGTAAAGCCGAGAGTTTCTCCAAGCACTTCCACCGTGCCAGTAGAAGGATGCAAGTACAAAGAAGCAACTTCGCAGATCGTGGTCTTGCCTGAGCCATTTGGGCCGAGAAGGATCCAGTGCTCGCCCTTTCGAACGGACCAATTAACATTGCTTAAGATCGGGCGACCGTCACGAACCACGCTGACACGACTCAGCGCGAGAACGATATCTGAGATTTTAGGTGTCATCATAAATAATGATATTCTGAAAGGCCAGCGATTCATATTGGATCGCTGGCAGATTATTATGCAATACGCAAAACTTGGATCTACAGGATTAACGGTCTCGCGGCTTTGCTTGGGGACAATGACCTACGGTGATCCCGCTTGGCGTGAGTGGATTCTCCCAGAAGCCGAAGGCCGTCTATTCATTCAGCGTGCAATTGAGAATGGTATAAATTTTTTTGACACGGCGGATATGTACTCGCTCGGTGTTAGTGAAGAAATTCTGGGACGTGCACTCAAGGACTTTGCTGTTCGTGATCAGATCGTTGTTGGTACTAAGGCATTTTATCCGATGAGTGATAACCCGAACGATCGAGGGTTATCTCGCAAGCATCTTTTTCATGCAATCGATGAATCACTTCGCCGCCTCAAACTTGATCACGTTGACTTGTATCAGATTCATCGATGGGATCCACTTACTCCAATCGAAGAAACGCTCCAAGCGTTAAATGACATTGTGAAAGCTGGCAAAGCGCGCTATATCGGCGCATCAAGTATGTATGCTTGGCAGTTCGCTAAGGCGCTCTATCTCAGTGATCGCTATGGTTGGACACGGTTTGTTTCAATGCAGAACCACTACAATCTCGTTTATCGTGAGGAAGAGCGAGAAATGATTCCACTTTGCCGAAGTGAAGGTGTCGGCATTGTTCCATGGAGTCCGCTGGCACGGGGATTCTTGGCGGGTAACCGTACACTTAAGGACTGGGGTGCAACCAAACGTGCTCAGACCGACAAGTTTGCCCATAAGCTCTATTATGCTGAGTCAGACTTTGAAATTGTTAAACGCGTTGTTGAGGTTGCCAAACAACGAGGTGTGTCACCTGCTCAAATTTCGCTCGCGTGGTTGTTGCGGCAGCCTGGCGTGACTTCGCCAATCTTGGGTGTTTCGAGGATGTCACAATTTGACGAAGCACTTGCCGCTCTTGACATTGAACTCGAAGAAAATGAGTGTAAACACCTGGAAGAGCCATACAGCCCACACACGATCTTAGGACATTAAACGTGTTGACATGACTGGCAACGAGTAGATTGCCAGTTCAATTCGCAGGAGAAAGTCATGTCTATTCGAAAATTAAGTTTCACAACAATCATGTTTGTTTGGGTTCTTGCTTGTGGGCAAAGTGTGTTAGCTCAAGAAGCCGGTATCCGAGGCTTTCTTGACGGAGAGTTGACGTTACAGCGTCAGCACGAAGAGCTATTTCGTAGTATTCCGGAGCCCACTAATTTGCGTGAATACATGCGTATTATTAGTGAGTCCCCTCATCATGCCGGTGCGCCAGGTAGCCGACGGGTAGCCGAGTACATTCTGTCCCAGTTCGCCTCGTGGGGTCTTGAAGCCTACATCGAAGAGCATGAAGCGCTCATGCCATTTCCGGTCGAACGAGTGGTGGAGTTAATTGAGCCGGAGCGGATTCAACTGCGGCTTGAGGAACCGGCGATTCCAGAGGATCAGGATTCTGGCGATATTGAAGGCCTACCTAACTACAACGCTTATTCTGCTGACGGTGACGTAACGGCCGAACTCGTCTACGTGAACTATGGGATTCCAGAAGACTATGACCGTTTGGAAGAACTCGGCATTAGTGTCGAAGGCAAGATAGTTATCGCGAGATACGGTCGGAGTTGGCGAGGTATTAAACCTAAGTTAGCTTGGGAACACGGAGCAGTGGGTTGCATCATATATTCGGATCCGAAAGACGACGGGTACTTTCAGGGTAACGTATATCCAGAAGGACCCTTTCGACCCGAGTATGGTGCCCAGCGTGGCAGTGTGATGGACATGCCCATCTATCCTGGTGATCCCTTGACGCCAGGATGGGGTTCAGAACCTGGCGCTCGGAAACTGGATCGGGCCGATGCCGAAACACTACTGAAGATTCCGGTACTTCCGATCTCCTATGCTGACGCACTGCCTTTGCTGAAGCATTTGGGAGGACCAGTTGCCCCTGAAGATTGGCGTGGCGCACTCCCCATCACGTATCAAATAGGTCCAGGTCCTTCGACTGTGCATTTGAAACTGTCGTTCGACTGGCAGGTGCGGCCACTCTATAACGTTATTGCACGCATCGATGGGGCAGAATTTCCCGACCAATGGATCGTGTATGGTAATCATCACGATGCTTGGGTGAATGGTGCAACTGATCCGACGAGCGGAAACGTTGTGTTGATGGAAACCGCACGCGGACTAGGCCAGTTGCTCGATCAAGGTTGGCGGCCGAAGCGGACTATCTTTCTTGCTTCCTGGGATGGTGAAGAATGGGGATTACTCGGGTCGACTGAGTGGGCTGAGAAGCACAAGACTGAACTGAATGCAAATGGCGTAGCTTATATTAATTCTGACAGTACTAGCGCAGGTTGGTTGTCGGCTGGAGGGTCACATTCACTTCAGTGGTTTGTGAACGAACTAGCACGGGATATTTCAGGGCCACGCTCGGATGGGTCAGTGTTTGACGAATTGAAGGCGAGACAACTCGAACAAGCTGACAGTTTGGATGAACAACTTCAGATTGAGAATCGAGAACACTTTCCGATTACCGCTCTGGGTTCGGGTTCCGACTACACCGTCTTTTTGGACCACTTAACGATGGCGTCACTTAATCTCGGTTTTGGAGGAGAGAGCCGAGGTGGCGTTTATCATTCGAAATACGATTCGTTCACGTGGTACACAAACTTTGGCGACAAGAATTTCAAGCACGGACGGGCACTTTCGCAGATTATGGGTACCGCTTTATTGCGATTAGCTGATGCGACCATCTTACCGTTTAACTTTATCGATTACGCGAACACGATGGATGTCTATG
>ERZ651768.439-NODE-439-length-31282-cov-12.752379_pt1 | contig 31282 bp, 27 predicted proteins | sample MGYA00514754_ERZ651768 | MGnify/ENA metagenome assembly ERZ651768
CCAGCGACGCGGAGATCGACTACACGTCGGCCGGCGGCATCGCCGGAACCGTCGACGAGGTCGTCGAGTTCCTGGACGGCGCGCTCTCAGGCTTCGAGATGACCCAGCACCTGGTGTCCAACGTGGATGCCAGCGTCGAGGGCGACACGGCCCGGGTGACGGCCATGTTCAACAACCCGATGCGCCTGCCGGACGGCGACACCTGGTTCACCGGCGGCTGGTACCACCACGACCTGGTGCGCACGGCCGACGGCTGGCGCAGCCGGAGGCTCCGCGAGGAATCCGCATGGTTCGACCGTGCGCCCTTCTGAACCCCGACACGAGACGTTCCTGGACACGGCGACCGCGCCGACCTCGCCGATTTCGTCGACTTCGCCGATCGAATCGCTTCAGGCGCCGGCCAGACCCCCCGATGACAAGCCCCCATAGAGACAGGCAAGCAAGCATGACCAGCCCCTTCGACTACACCGGCCGCATCGTGCTCGTCACCGGCGCGGCCACCGGTATGGGCGCCGAGACCGCGGCTCTGCTGGTGGACGCCGGCGCCGAGGTCCACGCCCTGGACATCGCCGAGGTGACCGGTCCGGTTGCCGGCTCCCAGAGGGTGGACCTGGGTGATCCGAAGTCCATCGACGGCGTGCTGGACGCCCTACCCGAGCGGATCGACGCCGTCATGAACTGCGCCGGCATCCCGGGCGGTACGCGCTTCGACGCCCGCACCGTCATGCGAGTCAACTTCCTGGGACTCCGCCACCTCACAGAGGCGATCTTCGACCGCATCCCGTCGGGCGGGTCGGTCACCAGCATCGCCTCCCTGGCGGGGGGCGGCTGGACCAACCACGTCACCGAGCTGACCGAGCTGCTCGCCACCGGGGACTTCAGGGCCGCCGAGGCCTGGCTGGATGGTCGGGACGACCTGATCGGCGACGGCTACGGATTCTCGAAGGAGTGCGTCCAGTACTGGACCATGTGGCGTTCCGTCACCGCCATCAAGTCCGGTGTCCGGATCAACAGCATCTGCCCCGGGGTCACCGACACCGCGATCATGGCCGACTTCCGCCAGGCGATGGGCGACAACGCCATCAAGATGACCGCTGAGGCGGGCATAGGCCGGCTGGCCACCGCCGACGAGATGGCCCCAGCCATGGCGTTCCTGGGCAGCGAGGGCGCGGCCAGCTACGTGAACGGCGTGAACCTGGACATAGACGGCGGGTTCATGGCGGCCATGACCACCGGGCAGGTCGACTTCGCCAAGTACGGATTCAGTGGCTGAGGCCAACCCCCTGGGTCCGACTTCGGCAACCGGAACTCGCCCGCTTCGGCGACCCCTACGGCCGAGGAGTCGCTCTCCGGGGGGAGCGCCGCCTAGCCGATGATCGATGGGTTCCGGTCCGCCCGGAGGTCCTCGAAGCGGACCATGGACATCTCCAACGTGACGTCATGGGTGAACACCCAGAACCGGCCGGTCCTCACGGCGTCGACCACCCGGGCGGCGACATCCGCCGGTTCGATTCCCCGGCGGTTCAGCATCTCGCCCAGCGCCGCCTGCGTGGCATCGGTGGTTTCGTGGACGTCCACCCAGTCGGGCCGGAGCCGACCCACGTCGAAGATCTCGGTCCGCACCAGCTCGGGGCACAGGCACGACACCCCGACCGGCGTCGGATCCAGCTCCCGGTAGAGCGCCTCCGAGAGGCCGACCACCGCGTGCTTCGAGGCGCAGTACATGCCCAGGAACCCGGTGGTCATGACACCAGCCTGGGAGGCCACGTTGACGATGTGCCCCTCACCGGCGTCCACCATGCGCGGGGCGAAAGCCGTCACGCCATGGGCCACGCCGAGCACGTTGACGTCGAACGTCCAGCGCCACTCGGCCGGCGTCGTCTGCAGCATCGGACCGGCCGGGCCCACACCGGCGTTGTTGCACAAAAGGTGAACCGCGTCGTGGCGGTCCCAGGCCGCATTGGCCAGGGCCACCACCGCGTCCGCATCGGTCACGTCGCAAACCACGCCGGACACCGAACCGCCGGCGTCGGCCAGCCTCTCCACCTGGGCGTCGAGGGTGGCTTCGTCGCGGTCCGAGAGGACAACCTGCATGCCTTCGGCCAGGAAGGCCTCCGACATGGCCAGGCCTATGCCCGAGGCCGCCCCGGTGACAACTGCCACCCTTCCGTCCAGTTCCTCGAGCATCCCGTACTCCCGTTGTCGACCAGCCGTTCGCCCACTGCCAGACCAGAGCAGTCGCGAGGTGGACAGGGGCTGCCAGACGGTAGGTGACCGCCGTCCGGCACACCCACGCCGGGACGCCACGGCTACCGTCGCCCCATGCCCGGACCCATGGACGGAATCAGGATCGTCGACCTGTCCGTCGCCCTCACCGGGCCGCTGGCCGCCGGAATGCTCGTGGACCAGGGCGCCAGTTGCGTCAAGGTGGAGCAGGCGCCGACGGGTGACCTGATCCGGTGGCTGGGCAGCACGGTCGCCGGCATCTCGTCCATGTTCCAGGTGGCCAACAGGGGAAAGCGGTCCATCGTGGTGGACCTCCGACATGCCGACGGGCTGGCCATCATCCGGGACCTGATTGCCGAGGCCGACGTGCTGGTCCAGAACTTCCGCCCCGGCGTGGCGGAACGACTGGGCGTCGCCTACGACGACGTACGGTCCATCCGACCCGACATCGTCTACGCCGACCTCACCGGCTTCGGACCCGGTGGGCCCTACAGCCAGCGCCGCGCCTACGACACGGTCATCCAGGCCCAGTCGGGCCTGGCGGCCAGCCAGACCGGCATCAACGACGACCAGCCCAAGTTCCTCAAGCAGTTGGTGTGCGACAAGGTCACCGCCTACACGGCCTGCCAGGCCATCACCGCCGCCCTCTTCGCCCGGGATCGTGGCGCCGGTGGCCAGCACTTGGAGTTGAGCATGCTCGACGCCTGCATCGCCTTCCTGTTCGTAGACGGCGCCGACCACGAGGTCGTCCTCGACGGCGACCACTCCGGACCCCAGTCGGTGGCCGCCAACAACACCCCGCTTGTCTTCGACGGTGGCTTCGCAGCGGTGACCGTGCCCGGCGACGACGAGTTCCACGGCCTGGCCAGCGCCATGGGCGTGGACAGCTCGGATCCCGACCTCGCAACCATCCAGGACCGCGCCCGCAACCGCGACAAGGCAATGGCCGTCCACCGTGCCGTGCGCCAGCGGGCGACGGGGTTCACCGTGGCCGAGGCGGAGGCCCTCCTGGAAGCCAACCAGGTGCCGTTCGGGATCGTGCGGGCGGTCGACGAGGTGGTGGGCGACCCACAGGTGGTCGCCAACGAGGTCTTCTCCGAGTTCGACCATCCGGCTGCCGGTCGGGTGCGCCACCACCGGCCACCCACCCGGTTCCACGGCACCCCGTGCGAACTCCGGGAACCGGCCGCCCCGACGCTCGGCCAGCACTCCGACGAGATCGTCGCCCAGACCGGCCGCGCCGACCTGATCGACGAGCTGCGCGCCTCCGGGATCATCCGATGACCTTCCCGCCCGGGAGGCGGGAGCACCGCGACCACAGGCGCTACGACGACTACGCCCGGCACCACGTGGAACACGGTTCATCGGAGCTGATCCCGGCGGCCACCGTCATCGTGCTCAGGGACGCTCCCGACGGGATCGAGACCCTGATGCTCCACAAGAACTCGAAGATCGCCTTCGGCGGCATGTGGGTGTTCCCCGGCGGCCGCATCGACGCCGCCGACACGGTGGTCGGCGGCGACGGCAAGCCTGACGATCTGGCTACGGCAGCGGTCGCGGCCGTCAGGGAGGCGGCCGAGGAGGCGTCAGTGTCCGTGGACCCCGACGGCATGGTCTGGTTCGCCCGCTGGGTCCCTCCCCCCGTCATGCCGAAGCGGTTCGCCACCTTCTTCTTCGCGGCCCGCCTGGAGGCCGACGCCGGGTCAATCGCCATCGACGACGGCGAGATCACCGACCACGAGTGGATGCGTCCGGCCGACGCGATGTCCCGACGCGACGGCGGCGAGATCGAGCTGGCGCCTCCCACCTGGATGACCCTGAACCGGTTGGCCGGCTACGCGGACGTCTCCGCGGCGCTGGCCGACCTGGAGTCCACCGATCCCACCTTCTACGAGACCCACATGGCATGGACCGAGAACGGCCCGGTCGCCATGTGGGAGGGCGACGGCGGGTACGAGTCGAACGACCCGACCCGACCCGGGCCCAGACACCGGTTGACCATGGTCGAGGACCACTACTTCTTCGAGGACGACAGGGCCTGCGGGAACAACCCGACCTGACCACGACCGGTAGCGCCCACCCGTTCCACCTAGCATCTGCCGCCGTGGACGACGCCCCGACAACGAAAGGCACGACCGCCGCGGACACCCCGGGGTTGACAGGCCTCACCGCCGCCGAGGTGGCCGAACGCGTCGCCGACGGCCGGGTGAACGACGTCCCCGACGCGCCGGTCAGGACGACCGGCGAGATCCTCCGGGCCAACGTCCTGACCCCGATCAACGCCATCATGGGTGCCCTGTTCGCCCTGATCCTCGTGGCCGGATTCCCCGGCGACGCCCTGTTCGCCGGGGTGATCGTCTCCAACAGCATCATCGGGACCGTCCAGGAACTCCGTGCCCGGCGAACCCTCACTGAGCTGGCCGTCCTCTCGGCTCCCGGGGCCCGTGTGGTCCGCGACGGAACTGCCTCCGACATCGAGGTGTCGGGTGTGGTGGCAGACGACCTGTTGGAGCTGCGACCCGGCGACCAGGTGGTGGTGGACGGCGTGGTGGTCGACGCCATCGGCCTGGAGGTGGACGAATCCCTCCTGACCGGGGAGGCGGACCCGGTCGACAAGGCGGTCGGCGACGGCGTCCTGTCGGGCAGCTTCGTGGCGGCCGGCACAGGGCACGTCAGGGCGACCGGGATCGGCTCCGAGTCGTATGCGGTCACGCTCGCCGAGGAGGCAAGGCGATTCACCCTGGTGGACAGCGAGCTCCGGTCGGGGGTGAACACCATCCTGCGCTGGCTGTCCGTGATCATCCCCCCGGCGGCAGGCCTGCTGCTGCTCCGGCTCCTCGTCACCGAGGACCTCTGGGAGGAGGCGCTGCGGGGCACGGTGGCCGCCGCCGTGGCCATGGTGCCCGACGGCCTGGTCCTGCTGACAAGCCTCTCCTTCATCGTCGGCGTGGTCGCCCTGGCCCGTCGTAAGGCCCTGGCCCGCGAGCTGGCCTCTGTGGAGCTGTTGGCACGAGTCGACACGCTCTGCCTGGACAAGACCGGCACCATCACCACCGGTGAGATCGCCTTCGCGGGCCTCGAGACGATCGGCGCCACCACCGACGGCGAGGCCGCCAACGCGGTCGGCGCCATGGCAGCGGCCGACCCGGCGCCCAATGCGACGCTCGCCGCCCTCGCCGCCGACCTTCCATCCCCGGGCTGGCGTGCCGCAACCGTGGTTCCCTTCTCTTCGGCCCGCAAATGGGCGGCCGCCGACTTCGACGGCCGGGCCACCTACCACCTGGGAGCGCCTGACGTCCTGCTCCCGACGGGCGAGTGGGCCGTCGCCCGGGAGCGGGTGGCCGAGTTGGCCGAGGCGGGCCAGCGGGTCCTCGTGCTCACCCGTGCGGCAGCCGGCTCGTGTGATGCCGAGACGCTTCCAGCGGCCCGGCTGCCGATGTGCCTGATCCTCCTGGAGGACACGGTCAGGCCTGAGGCACCCGAGATCCTGGCCTGGTTCGCCGAGCAGGGTGTGAGCCTCAAGGTGATCTCCGGAGACCACCCGGCGACGGTCGCCGCGGTGGCCCGTCGGGCCGGCGTCCCCGGGGCCGACCGGTGGGTGGACGCCAGGGACCTCCCCGACGACCCTGAGGCCCTGTCCGACGCCGTGGCCGCCGGTGCCGTGTTCGGCCGGGTCACCCCCCACCAGAAGCGGGCCATGATCGACGCCCTGCAGGCCCGGGGCCACACGGTCGCCATGACGGGCGACGGCGTGAACGACGTGCTCGCCCTCAAGGACGCGGACATGGGCATAGCCATGGGATCTGGCAGCTCGGCATCGCGCGCCGTCGCCCAGCTGGTCCTGCTAGACGACAGGTTCTCCACGCTTCCCAGGGTGCTGGCCGAGGGCCGCCGGGTCATCAACAACGTCGAGCGGGTGGCGAACCTCTTCATCACCAAGGCCACCTACGCCGTCCTGCTCACCGCCATCGTGGGCCTGTTCGGGGTGCCGTTCCCGTTCCTGCCGAAGCAGCTGACCCTCATCGGCACCATCTCCGTCGGGGTCCCCGGCTTCTTCCTCGCCCTGGCACCCGACGACTCCCTGGTCCGGCCGGGATTCCTGGCCAGGGTGCTGCGCTACGCCCTGCCGGCGGGCACCGCCGCGGCGGCTGCCACGTTCGTCGCCTACGAGGTGGTCAGGCGGAGCGACGCCACGCTGGAGGCGGCCCGCACCTCGGCCACCCTCACGCTCCTGGGCATCGGGCTGGTCGTCCTGCTGGGGATCAGCCGACCGCTCCGCCCCTGGAAGGTCGGGCTGGCCGCCGCCATGGGCGGTTGGTACGCCCTGACCATGGCCTGGTCCTTCCCCCGCGACTACTTCGAGCTGGTCATCCCCCCGACGTCGGCGTGGCTGACGGCTGCGGCCTGCACGGCAGCGGGAGGTCTGCTGGTGGCCGTCCTGCCACGGATCACCAACCGGCGGTAGCCCGCCATGCCCATAGGGGTCGGCGGCTAGCGTCTGCGGGCAGCAGGAGGATCGACGACGATCCCCGCCCGACCCGAAGGGTCCCCGATGACCGACACCGGCACGAGCCTCTTCGCCACCGCACTTGACCAGTTCAACCGCGGCGCCGACCTCATCGACCTCCCCGACGACCTCAGGTCGATCCTCTCGCAGCCCAAGAACGAGATCATCGTCAACTTCCCGGTCCGGATGAACGACGGCACCTACAGGGTGTTCCGCGGCTACCGCATCCAGCACAGCAACCTGCTGGGCCCGTACAAGGGCGGCGTCCGGTTCCACAACATGGTCGACCTCGACGAGGTCAAGGCCCTGGCGTCCTGGATGACCTGGAAGTCGGCCCTCTGCGACATCCCGTTCGGGGGCGCCAAGGGCGGCATCTCGTTCGACCCGACGGTGCTCGAGACCGATGAGTTGGAGCGGGTCGTCCGGCGGTTCACCCATGCCCTGGGAAGCAACATCGGCCCCGACCACGACATCCCCGCCCCCGACCTGGGCAGCAACGCCCAGTCGATGGTCTGGATGATGGACACGTATGCCAACTCGACCGGGGCGACCGAACGCCAGAACGTCAAGAGGATCGTCACCGGCAAGACGTTGGAGACGGGCGGTAGCCCGGGCCGAGAGAAGGCGACCGGGCAGGGGGTCGTGTTCTGCCTCCAGCACTGGGCCGACGAGGTCGGCTTCGACCTGGTCGGAGCCACGGTGAGCATCCAGGGCTTCGGCAACGTGGGGAGTGCTACCGGACGGATCCTCCAGGTCCATGGAGCCAGGCTGGTGGCGGTGGCGGACCACGGCGGCTCCATCACCGACGAGGACGGCATAGACGCCTTCGAGCTGGCCGACTGGGTCCGGGAGCACGGCAGCGTGGCCGGCTTTCCGAGCGCCATGTGGATCGACGACGAGGACTTCTGGTCTGTGCCCGCCGACCTCCTCGTGCCGGCGGCACTGGAGAACCAGGTCACCGCCGAGCACGCAGGACGCATCCAGGCACGGGTGGTGGTCGAGGCGGCCAACGGCCCGACCACGCTGGAGGCCGAGAAGATCCTCGCTCAGCGGGGCATCGACGTCCTGCCCGACATCCTGGTCAACGCAGGCGGTGTCATCGTCTCGTACTTCGAGTGGCTCCAGAACCGGTCGGCCCAGCGCTGGGACCTCGAGGACGTGGACTTCAAGTTGCGGGAGACCCTGTGGAAGGCCTGCGATGCGGTGGTCGACATCCGCAAGGAGCTGGAGATCCAGTCCCGCCGGGACGCCGCCTACGCGGTGGCCCTCCGTCGCCTGCAGGTCGTGTACAAGCAGCGGGGAATCTTCCCCTGATTCCAGGGGCCGGTCGTTTCCCGGTATCCGGCCATCCGGGTGTCCGCCTCCCCCGGGCTGCTACACCCGGAGGCGAGGGCCGCACCCACGGAGTCGTCCCGCCCGGGGGCGGCAACCGCTCCGCCCGGGTGATACACGTCTGGACCCATGGCTGACGGAACCCGGACCCTGCTGGTCGGTGACGGACCGCTCGCCGATGGACTGCACGACGGCCTCGTCGACCGCGGTCACGTCGTGGCCCAGGTGGTGCCTGCACACGCCGGCGCCCGATCGGATGCGGGTACAGGTTCCGGCGCAGGAATCAGCGCCGGAATCAGCGCAGCCGTCGGGCTCATCGGCGAAGTCGACCTCGTCGTCCACGTTCCCCAGACCCCGTCCAGCCCGACGCCGCTACTCGACCAATCCACGGAGCAGTGGGTGGAAGCCTGCGAGGCGCCCATGGCCGAGGCCTTCGCCGTGGCCCGAACCTGTCGGCCGCACCTGGCCGACCGGGCACGCCTGGTCTGGGTGGTGTCGACCGTGGCCATGGGCGGGGCCGCTGGCTTCGCCGGCTCCGCAGCCGCATCCGAGGGGATCCGGGCCCTGGCCAAGGGCGCTGCCAGGCAGTGGGGGCCTGACGGCCTGACCACGGCGGTGCTGGCCGTGGCACCTGAGGTGGCCTTCACGCCGGAAGCGGGCGCGGAGGTCGCTGCCACCACCACGCTGGCCGATCCGGCCCTGGGCCGTCCGGGGGACCCGTACGGGGACCTGGCCCCGCTGCTGGACCTCCTGGCCGATCCGGCGGCCCGTTTCGTGACCGGTGCGACCCTTGTGGCCGACGGCGGCGTCTGGATGTCCCCGTGACCTCGGCCGGGCGATCAGACCACCGCCTCCTGGAGGACCGGGTGGTCCTGGTGACCGGTGGCGCCTCGGGGCTGGGCCTCGGGATGGCTACCGCAATGGCGGCCCACGGGGCGGCTGTCGTGCTGGCCTGTCGACGGCCCGAAACGGGCGAGCCTGCCGCCGCCGGCCTCCGGGAGGCCGGGCACGATGCCCGGTGCGTCCGCTGCGACGTGACCTCGGCCGACGAACTCCTGGCCGCGGTGGACGCCGCCGTCGAGGCCCATGGACGGCTGGACTGCATGGTCCACAACGCGATCGCGCCCCCGGGAGCGCCGGCCCGGCTCGAGGACGTGACGCAGGACCACTGGGACGCCATGGTGGCCACGGCGATCCGGGCCACGTTCGACGGAGCCCGGGCCGCCCACCGGCACCTGCGTGCCGTCGGCGGGTCGATGATCATCATGACGTCGTCGTCCGGCATGGAGGGGAGCGCCAACCTGGCCGTCTACGCCATGGTCAAGGCAGCCCAGCGCACGCTGGCCAAGGGGTTGGCCGTGGAGTGGGGGGCCGACGGGATCCGTGTTAACTGCATCGCTCCGATGGCCATGACCCCGGCGATGGACCGTGCCTACCGGGAGAACCCGATCCTGCAGGAGCGCCTGCTCGGGCGGACGCCGCTGGGTCGGATCGGTGACCCAGTGCGCGACGTGGGCCCTGCAGCCGTGTTCCTGGCCAGCGACCTGGCCCGGTTCGTCACCGGACAGACCCTGTCGGTCGACGGTGGCGCCTTCCTCGGCCTCTGACCGGGCGGCTGGCCCGTTCTTCGGGTTCAGCCGACCTCGGCGAGGGCTGCGGCAGCACGACGGGCGGCCACCTGGCGACGCCCGATGATGGGGGTGGTCGGGGCGAAGCCGGCGGTGGCCCGCTCGGCCTCCGACTCTCCACCCCAGAATCCGAGCTCACGGTTGTCGCGGGCGTACTGGCGACAGGCGTACATCGCCGGACAGGCGGTGCACAACTCCGCTGCATGTGCCTCCCGTCGGACCCGGGCCTCGGGACGCTCGGCGAACGGGGCGAAGAACTGGTCGCTCCTGCCGATGCACAGCGCACCGTCGACCCAACTCATCTCCTGCGAGTCGACGTACAAGCTCACCGCTGCGTCTGACATGATCGCCCCTTCCCTTCGCCACCTCGACCGGATGGAACGGGTTGCCCCTCCGCGGATGCCGTCATCTCGCCTGCCCGGAGATCGTAGGAATCCGATCCGTCGCGCTCCAGTGATTCCCGATGATTGTTAGAGAACCTATCTATCTATTTGAACGATGTAAATATCCATATTGGATGCCTCCCCACGATGACTACCGGGTAATAACACGTGCAGTCAGGGTCCGCGACCGCCAGGACCGTGCATCACCGACCGGGGGCTGCCAGAGTGGCGCCGTGCCCGATGACTCTCTGGTCCGCGTGGACCACGATGACCACGATCCCGGGCCCTACTTCGACGACCTGGTCGTCGGCCAGTCCCTCGATCCCGCACCGGCCGTCACCATCGGCCCCGGAGAGGCGGCCACCTACCAGGCCATCTGCGGCGACCCCCTGGCCACGTCGCTCAGCCGCCCCCTGGCCGAGGCCGTGACGGGTCGGCCTGGCGCCCTGGTCAACCCGGCCCTCGTCCTCCACGTGTCAATCGGCCAGAGCACCGTCGCCACCCGTCGGGTCATCGCCAACCTCTTCTACCGGGGCGTGGTGCTCCACCGACCCGTCCGCCATGGCGAAACTCTCCACACCACAGTCGAGGTCCGGGGCCTCTCCGAGCTCAGCCGACGCGACGACCGTCCGGCTCGCGGCCTGGTCCTTCTCGGCATCCACACCGTGCGGGTGGACGACGGAGCCACCGTGGCCGACTACGAGCGGTGCGCCATGCTGCGATTCCGCGACGCCACGACGACGACCGGACACGACGACGACCTGGGCGCCGTCGACCCGCAGATCCACCTCGGTGACTGGGAGGGGCGGATCCCGCCCGACTGGGATCCCACGCCGCTGACCCCCGTCGCCGTCAAGGGCTGGCAGGTCGGCGTCCGACGTAGCGACGGCCTCCGGGACACCGTCACCCTCGCACCTGAATTGGCCCGGCTGACCCAGAACCAGGCCCCCGTGCATCGAGATCCGGCACTGGACCCCGACGGCCGGCGACTCGTCTACGGGGGCCACACCATCGGGCTGGCCCAGGCGTCGCTGGTCCGGATGCTGCCCGACACGGCCACCGTGCTCGGCTGGCAGGCCTGCGACCACCTGGCCCCCGTCTTCGAGGGCGACGTCCTGGCCTGCCACCACACGCTGCTGGACGAGCGGCCCGCAGCCGGTGGACGACTCAGGGCCGTCCGGGTCGAGGTGGACAGCGATCGTGGCGGCGAGACCGTCCAGGTCCTGGACTGGCGTGTCGTGACCTGGGGCGCCTGAGCAGGGTTCGCCGGGAGCGTTCCCGGATCGCGTACCTCAATCGCGTACCTCAATCGCGAGCCAGGATGTCGAAGCCCGGTCGCGAAGACGGCAGGTCAGCCGGCGGTTGCCACCGCCCCCCGGTCGATCAGGGCCCCCACCTCGGCCGACGTCAGGCCCAGGTCGACGGTCAGGATCTCCTCGGTGTGCTGACCCAGCAGCGGCGCAACGTCGGCGCCACGATCGCCGGCGCGTGACACGCCGAACGCCAGCGGCGAGCCGGGCACCAGGTGCATGCCCACACCGGGCTGATCCAGCTCGGCGAACAGGGGATTCGCCGTTGAACACCGGGGATCCTCGGCCACCAGCTCGGTGACCGTCCGGTACGGACCCCAGCAGACGCCGTGCTCGTCCATCCCGTCTGCCACCTCGGCAAGGGTGCGCTGAGCGAACCAGGGCTCGAACAGGTCGCAGAGCCGACCGGAGGCGCCGTACCTGGAACCCTCGTCGGCGAAGTCCACGCCCAGCTCGTCGGCCAGGGCGGCGACCTCGCCTGCCGTTCCGGTGACCGCCAGCAGGCCCCGCCACTGCTTCGGGGTTATGGCCACGACCATCACCCTCCGGGCGTCGGACGTGGTGAAGTCCCGCCCGAAGGCGCCGTAGATGGCGTTGCCGATCCGACCACGGGACTCGCCGTTGACCTGGGCCTCTGCCAGGTTCCCCAACGATCCCACGGTTGCCAACGCCACATCGGACAGGGCGATGGTGACCTGCTGGCCCTCGCCGGTCCGGTAGCGGTGCCGGTCGGCGGCGACCAGGCCGAGGGCCGCCATCTGGCCGCAGACCAGGTCCCAGGCCGGGACGACGTTGTTGACCGGGCGCGGATCGTCGGGGTGTCCGGTCATGGCCGGATAGCCCACGGCGCAGTTGATCGTGTAGTCCAGCGCGCTGGTCCCGTCGTGCGAGCCGGTGATGACGAGCATCACCAGATCCTGGCGGCGCGCCTGCAGCTCGTCGTAGGACATCCAGCCCACCGGCGGGAAGTTGGTGAGGAAGTTTCCTGCCCGGGCTATGAGCTCGGCCAGCAGCTCGGTGACCTCTGGATCCCGCAGGTCGACGGCCAGGGAGCGCTTGCCCCGGTTCAGGCCGTTCCAGTAGAGGCTGACCCCGTCATAGGTCAGCGGCCAGCGGCGGTGGTCGAGGCCACCTCCCACCTGGTCAAACCGGATCACGTCGGCACCCAGTTGGGCCAGCGTCATCCCACCGGACGGAGCGGCAACGAACGCCGTTCCCTCGACGACCGACAGGCCCTCCAGTGGGCGGATCACAGCCCTCTCCACCGGGTCAATTCCCGATCCGACACGTCACCGTCGTCAGGAGACCAGCGCCCGAGTCGCCGGTGCGCCACCTTCGGGAGGCGGCCACCAGGACCGCCGTCGCTTCGCACTCGCAGGACCGCGGCCAGATCCGCCGGGCCACCGGCGTCAGGAGAGCGCCCGGATGTCGTCCAGTACGGCCGTGGCGTGCTCGGCGAGGTCCTGGCCGGCCAGGTCGTAGGTCCGGACGATGCCGCCCTCGGGGTCGATCAGGTAGCTGATGCGGCGGGGGTAGCCCTTGTCGGGCTGGTCGGCCAGGTAGGCCGTGCCCATCACCTTGTCGACATCGGCCAGCAGGCGGTACGGAAAGCCCTCCTCGTCGGCGAACTTCTTCTGTGCCTCCACGGAGTCGAAGCTGGCGCCGACGACCACCGCTCCGGCTGCCTCATAGTCCGGGGTTCGATCACGGAACCCCCTGCCCTGGATCGTTCAACCGGGGGTGGATGCCATCGGATACCACCACAACGCCACCCAGTGGCCACGCAGGCTCTCCAGGGTGACGACCTGGCCGTCCTGGTCGGGCACCGAGAAGTCCGGAGCCTCAGTTCCCACTTCCAGCATCGCGTCTCTCCCGTATCTGGCCATCTCGTGGTGGCTGCCCAACGTAGGTGCCTGAATACATCTACCTGAACATTGCGTACCTCGCCGAACCTAGTACCGGGCTCCGGCCGACGACGGACCAGACGGGCGGCGGGCCCAGGGCCGACACCGGGCAGACCGGACGGCCGGCCCACAGGTCGACACCGGGCCGGGTCAGGCCATCCAGGAGATCGCCTGCACCTCGCTGTAGGCCTCGAGGCCGGCGATGCCGCGGTCGCGGCCGATCCCCGACTCCTTGAACCCTCCGAACGGCGCGTTCGGATGGGGCACGATGCTGTTCAACGCCACGTTGCCGGATTCCAGGCGCCGGGCGATGCGGTAGGCCCGGGCCATGTCTCCCGCGTACACGTAGCTGTAGAGCCCGTACGCCGAGTCGTTGGCGATGGCCACGGCCTCGTCGTCGCCGTCGTGGGCCAGCACCACCACCACCGGCCCGAAGGCCTCCTCCCGCACGGCGTGCATGTCCGCCGTGCAGTCGGCCAGCAGGGTCGGAGCCACGAAGTAGCCGGGCAGGTCCGGACGCTCGCCTCCGCACACCAGCGTGGCGCCATCAGCCACCCCGCCGCGGATGAATTCCTCCACGCTGTCCCTCTGGCGTTCCGAGACCAGCGGACCGACGAGGGTGTCGCGCAGGGTGGCATCCCCCACCTTCAGCATCCCGGCCACCGACTCCAGCGTGGACACCAGCTGGTCGTAGAGGCTGGTGTGGCAGATCACCCGGGTGGGTGCCGTGCAGATCTGTCCACTGTGGAAGCCCCACACGCTGGCTATCGCCCCGACGGCGGCATTCACGTCCGCGTCCTCGGTCATGACCAGCGCACCCTTGCCGCCCAGCTCCATCAGCACCCGGGTCATCGATGCGGCACCGTCGGCCATGATCCGCTTTCCGACGGCCGACGACCCGGTGAAGCTGACCATGTTCACGTCCGGTGACGCCACGAGGGCGGCCGAGGCCTCCACGTCGGAGGTCGTCAGGATGTTCACCACGCCGGGCGGGAAGCCGGCCTCGTCCACCGCTTCGCCGAGTCGCAGCACGCCCAGCGGGTCCTGCGGAGCCGGCTTGATGATGCAGGTGTTGCCCATCGCCAGGGCCGGAGCCAGCTTGCCGGCCACGTTCACGAGCGGGAAGTTGTAGGAGGTGATGCAGGCAACCACCCCGGCCGGCTGCCTGTGGGAGACCGCGCCTATCAGGCCGGCAGGGCCCAGGGCCGAAGCGGCCTGGGTGACCGGAAGCTCGGCCCGGTCGAGGTCGCGGGGAACGGCGTACTGGGTGTAGCGGTCGGCGAGGGTCGGCCCGACCTGCATCGTCTCGGCCACGTTGATGGTGGCACCCGTCTCGGCCTGGACGAGCGTCGACCATGTGGGTGCCCGCTCACGGAGCACGTCTCCCAGGCGGCCCAGCAGCGCGCCACGCTCGACCGGTGGGGTGTCGCGCCAGCCCGGAAGGGCCGCCTTCGCTGCGGCGATGGCAGCCTCGGCGTCGGCGACCGAGCCGTCGGGTGCGTGTCCCACCACGGCCGTGGTGTTGGGATCCACGATCTCGTAGGTGCCCGACGCGGACGTCCATTCACCTCCGACGAGGAGCTTCCACTCCTCCTGCGGATCGATGGCGGTGGTCTCGCCCATGGCGCTGGTTCTCCCGGATGCTGGGCCGGATACTGGCTAGGCGCCGTCCCGCCCGGGGCCGACCCCGGGCTCTTGGCACGACATCGGATTCCGTGGGGAAATCAAATGTCGGTAGTCAGACGTCCTGGGGAGAGGGTACCGAGGCGCCCCGTTCGGCCCCCCACCGGCCCGGTGACTACCGTCCCCGGGGTGGCCGGAGGCGCTGCGCGGCGCACGCCGTACACAGTTGGGAGCACCATGTACGACACGTTGATCCGGGGGGGCTGGGTCGTCGACGGCGACGGAGGCCCCCGACGGCGCGCCGACGTGGGCATCGTTGACGGGCGCATCGCCACGATCGGCCCGGACCTGGACACCGCCGACGCCACCGTGCTGGACGCCGACGGTCGGATCGTCTGTCCGGGCTTCGTGGACGTCCACACCCACTACGACGCCCAGCCGTTCTGGGACGGCACCCTCAGCCCGTCGCCGCTGCACGGCGTCACGACCGTGATCGGCGGCAACTGCGGTTTCACCATCGCCCCGCTGTCCGACGACCCGGCCGACGGCGACTACCTGATGAGGATGCTGTCGCGGGTGGAGGGGATGCCGCTCGAGTCCCTCCGGGAAGGGGTGCCGTGGAACTGGCGGACCACAGCCGAGTTCCTGGATGCCATCGACCCACTGCTGGCCATCAACGCCGGCTACAAGGTCGGGCACTCGGCACTGCGCCGGGTCGTAATGGGCGACGAGGCAGTCCAGCGGGAGGCCACCGAGGCCGAGGTGGCCGCCATGGCCGACCTCCTCCGGGCCGGGCTGGCGGCCGGCGCCATGGGGTTCTCCTCGACCTGGTCCCGCACCCACAACGACGCCGAGGGTCGCCCGGTGCCCAGCAGGCACGCCTCGCGCCGGGAGCTCATCGACCTTTGCAGCGTGGTGGCCGACTTCGATGGCACCGGCCTCGAGTTCCTGCCCGGCGTGGGCGGACCCGTCGACGAGGAGTCGCGCCAGCTCCTCACCGACATGTCGCTGGCCGCCGGAGGCCGACAGCTCAACTGGAACGTCATGCAGGTCACGGCCGGCAACATCGACGAGTGCTTCCTCAAGTTGGAGGCGGGAACCCATGCGGCCGAGCGCGGTGCAAAGGTGGTGGCCCTCACCGTGCCAATGGTCATCGCTGCCCGTCTCTCGCTGGCCAGCGGATTCGTGCTGGATGCGATCCCCGGCTGGGAGGAGGTCATGTTCCTTCCCCGCGAAGACAAGAAGCGGATTCTGGCCGACCCCGAACAGCGGAGGCGCCTGGACGCCCTGGCCCAGGGCGACCACCCACTCCGGCGGCTGGCCAACTGGGGGGCCCTGACCATCTTCGACACGGTGGACCCGGCCAACGCCCGCTTCGACGGTCGCACGGTGGCCGCCATCGCCGCGGAGCTGGGCTGCGAACCGTTCGACGCCCTGCTGGACATCGCCCTGGTAGACGACCTGCAGACCTCGTTCGGTCGGCCCGACGTGCCGGCCAGCCGACAGGACTGGGAGGCCCGGGTACGGATCTGGCGGGACGGGCGGGCGGTAATCGGTGCGTCGGACGCCGGTGCCCACCTGGACCTGCTGGCCACCTTCAACTATCCGACCCGGGTGCTGGCCGAGCCGGTCCGCGACCACGGCCTGCTGGAGCTTGAGGAGGCGGTGCACCTCATGACCGCCGTCCAGGCCGACCTGTACGGCCTGGTCGACCGGGGGAGGCTCCACCAGGGAGCCCATGCAGACGTGCTGCTCATCGATGAGGCCTCCGTGGCCAGCGACCCGGTCACCATGCGGCCCGACCTGCCCGGTGGCGCCGCACGCCTGTACGCCGGTGCCTCGGGCATCGACGACGTCCTGGTGGCAGGCGTTCCGGTCGTAGAAGCCGGAGCCTTCACCGATGCCCGACCAGGACGGGTGCTGCGCAGCGGCACTGACAGTCGCTGACCCGGGAGCCGGACGACGCCATGGCCGACCACCGATCCTTCTTCCTGGACGAGGCCCTGCAGGACTACGTGCTGGACCACACCACCGCTGCCGACGACGTACAGGACTCGCTGGCCGCGGCCACCCGTGAACTCGGACCATGGGCCCGGATGCAGGTGGCCCGGGACCAGGCTGCGTTCCTGTCGATGCTGGTCGCCGCGGTCCGGCCGCGCCTGGCCGTGGAGGTGGGCACGTTCACCGGCGCCTCCTCGCTGGCCATCGCCCGTGCGCTACCCGACGGCGGGCGCCTGCTCTGCTGCGACGTGTCCGAGGAGTGGACCGACATCGCCCGACGCCACTGGGAAGCCGCCGGTCTCGCCGACCGGATCGACCTGGTCATTGCTCCGGCCATCCAGACGCTGCGTGCACTGCCCGAGGACACCGTCGTCGACTTCGCGTTCATCGACGCCGACAAGACCGGCTACCTCGCCTACTACGAGGAGCTCGTCCCCCGGCTCTCGGCCCACGGCCTCCTGGTCGTGGACAACGTGCTGTGGTCGGGTCGGGTCCTGGACCCGTCGGCCGACGACGACGACACCGTGGCACTCCGGGCGTTCAACGCCCGCGTGGTGGGCGACGACCGCGTCGAGGTGGTCATGCTGTCGGTGGGCGACGGGGTCACCCTCGTACGGAAGCGCTGATCCGACCGGCCACGTCGACGGCCCGATCGCCCCGGCCAACAGGTACCGGGTGGGAAAGCCAAGCAGGTCCCGGGTGGGACCGCCCATCGGACCCGGGATTAGGCTCGTCGGCGGATACAGGGTTACCGGTCGGTAACCAACGGACCGCCGTGCCCCGGCACGCACCAGCCAGCAGGAGGACCATTCCCATGGCCGAAGCCGTAATTGTCGCCACCAGCCGCACCGCCATCGGGCGAGCCGGGAAGGGCAGCTTCGTGGACGCCCGACCCGACGACATGTCCGCCTTCATCATCGACGACGTCCTGGGGAAGGTCCCCGAACTTCCCCACGACCAGGTCGAGGACGTCATCTGGGGCACCGCCCAGCCGGGCGGCGAGCAGGGCTACAACCTGGGTCGGGTGGCGGGCCTGCTGGCCGGCCTCGACGCCCCGGGCACCACCGTCAACCGGTACTGCTCGTCATCCCTCCAGACCATCAGGATGGCCGCCCACGCCATCCGGGCCGGCGAGGGCGACGCCTTCGTGTCCGGTGGGGTGGAATGCGTGAGCCGCTTCCAGTTCGGCGCGTCGGACACCGGCCCGCATAACCCGCGCTTCGGCGACGCAGAGGGCCGTACCGCGGAGCGCGCCGGCGAGGGCACCGGCGCATGGACCCCACCGGTCGGCCTGCCCGACGTCTACATCGCCATGGGCCAGACGGCCGAGAACGTGGCAGAGCACATGGGCGTGTCACGTCAGGCCCAGGACGAGTGGGGCGTGCGGTCCCAGAACCGGGCCGAGGCCGCCCAGGCACGCGGCTTCTTCGAGCGGGAGATCTCCCCGTACACCCTTCCGGACGGCACCGTGGTCTCGTCCGACGACGGCATCAGGCCCGGCACCACCTACGAGAAGGTGTCCCAGCTCTCGCCCGTGTTCCGTCCCGACGGCACGGTGACCGCCGGCAACGCCTGCCCGCTGAACGACGGTGCCGCCGCCGTGGTGGTTATGAGCGACACCCGTGCGGCCGAGCTGGGCATCAGGCCGCTGGCCAGGATCATCTCATCGGGCGTCTCGGCACTCAGCCCGGAGATCATGGGGCTCGGCCCCATCCAGGCCATCCGCCAGGCCCTGGGCCGGGCCGGCATGACGCCCGACGACATCGACCTGTTCGAGATCAACGAGGCCTTCGCCGCGCAGGTTCTGCCCTCGGCCGACGAGGTCGGCATCGACCTTGACAAGCTGAACGTGAACGGCGGCGCCATCGCCCTCGGCCACCCGTTCGGCATGACTGGCGCCCGCATCATGACCACCCTGCTGAACGGCCTCGAGGACACCGACGGGGAGTTCGGCGTGGAGGCAATGTGCGTGGGCGGTGGCCAGGGCATGGCCATGGTCGTCCAGCGCCTCAGCTGACCACGGCGCCGGCAGCAGCCCGGTAGCCGGTATGGGCCCACGGCTTCGGCGGGCCCCCGGGTCAGCCCTGGCCGCCCGAGGCCTCCTGGACCGAGACCCTGCCGGCGCTGATCCAGGGCATCATGGCCCGCAGGTCGCTACCGACCTTCTCGATGCGGTGCTCCCGACCCTCGGCCTCCAGGCGGTAGAAGTTCTCCCGGCCACTGTGGGCCTCGGCAACCCACTCCTCGGCGAACTGGCCGCTCTGGATCTCTGACAGGACCTGCTGCATGGTGGCCCTCACGTCATCATCGATGATCCGTGGTCCGCGGGAGAGGTCGCCGTACTCGGCGGTGTCCGACACCGAGAAGCGCATGCCGCCGATGCCCTGCTCGTACATGAGGTCCACGATGAGCTTCAGCTCGTGGAGGCACTCGAAGTAGCAGATCTCCGGCTGGTAGCCGGCGTCCACGAGCGTGTCGAACGCGCTGCGGACGAGTTCGGTCATGCCACCGCACAGCACCACCTGCTCACCGAACAGGTCGGTCTCACACTCCTCGGTGAACGTCGTCTCGATCACGCCCGCCCGGGCACCGCCCAGGCCGTCGGCATAGGCCAGGGCCAGGGCCTTGCCGCCACCCGACGGATCCTGCTCGATGGCAATGAGGCACGGCACGCCGCCGCCCTCTACATAGGTCCTGCGCACCAGGTGCCCGGGGCCCTTGGGGGCGACCATGATCACGTCGACGTCGGCCGGCGGGTCGATCAGGTCGAACCGGATGTTGAAGCCGTGGGCGAAAGCCAGGGCGTCGCCGGCCTGCAGGTTCGGAGCGATGTGCTCCTCGTAGACCGCGGCCTGGTCGGTGTCGGGCAGCAGGACCATGATCACGTCGGCCCATGCCGAGGCGTCGGCGAGGGACCGCACGACGAGGCCGGCCTCGGAGGCCTTGGCCGCCGACGCGGAACCGTCGCGCAACCCGACGCAGACCTCGATGCCGGACTCCTTCAGGTTCAGGGCGTGGGCGTGGCCCTGGGAGCCGTACCCCAGGATCGCCACCTTCCGGTCGGCGATCGCCGAGCGGTCGACGTCGGACTCGTAGTAGATGTTTGCCACGGGATTCTCCTGGCTTGCTTGTCGGAACGGGGCTTGCTTGCTGGATCGCTGGCTGCTCTCCGGATCTGGATCTGCTGTCGGCTCGGGGCCTGCTCGTCGGCTACCGGCCGGCGTCGTCGTGGTCGTCGAGGGTGGCCAGCGCCACCCGGCCCGTGCGCTGCAACTCCACGATCCCGTAGGGGCGGAGCAGATCCTCGAACTCGTCCACCCGGGCCGGCAGGCCGACGAGGGACAACATCATGAGATCGGTGCCCACGCTCAGGACCTTGCCACCTGCCCGGTCCAGGTGCTCCACGATCTCGTCGCGGCGATCCGGCTCCGCCGAGACCGTCACCAGCATCAGCTCACGCTCCACGGCGTGGCCGGGGTGCAGCTCCCGGATCTCCACCACGTTCACCAGCTTGTCCAGCTGCTTGATGATCTGGTCGAGCGGCGCCGACTCCAGGTCCACGACCACGGTGAGCCGGCTGAACTGCTCGTCGTCGGTGGGCGCCACGGCAAGCGACTCGATGTTGAACGCCCGACGGGCGAACAACGAGGCCACCCGGGCCAGCACGCCCGACTTGTTCTCAACTGTCACCACCAGCGTGTGGTACCGGTACTCCGGTGCCTGGATGTTCATCGGGGCTGGTGCTGCTGGGAGGGCGGCACCACAAGGTCGGAGTTCGTGGCACCTGACGGGACCATCGGGTAGACCTTCTCGGCCGCCGCCACCCGGAAGTCGATGACCACGGGTCGGTCGTCGACCTCGTTGGCCTTGGCTATGGCCACCTCGACCTCGTCGGGGTCGTCGACCCTTATGCCGACGCAGCCCATGGACTCGGCCCACATCTTGTAGTCCGGGACGTCCTTGGACAGGAAGACCTCCGAGTACCGCTCCTCGTAGAACATCTCCTGCCACTGCCGGACCATGCCGAGGTAGGAGTTGTTGAGCAGCGCCACCTTGATCGGGATGTCCTCGACCGTCGCCGTGACCAGTTCCTGGGCCGTCATCTGGAAGCAGCCGTCGCCGTCGACGGCCCACACCATGCGGTCGGGATGGGCCACCTTGGCTCCGATGGCCGCCGGAATGGAGAAGCCCATCGTGCCCAGGCCGCCGGAATTGATCCAGGTGTAGGGGTAGTCGAACTTCCAGTACTGGCTGGCCCACATCTGGTGCTGGCCGACGCCCGAGGTGAGGATGGTGTCGTCCGGCGTGCCGTCACGCAGGCACTCGATGACGTACTGGGGCTTGAGGGGGTCGCCCGGAATCCAGGGCTCGTAGGCCAGCGGGAACCGCTCCTGCCAGCCGCTGATCCGCGACCTCCAGGCACCACGGTCGGCGTCGCCCGTGCCGTTGGCCGAGAGCTCGGCCACGAGCGCCTCGATGGCCACCCTGACGTCACCCTGGATGGCCACGTCGGGCTGGCGGACCTTGCCCAGCTCGGCCGGGTCGATTTCGGCGTGGATGATCTTCGCCCCGGTGGCGAAGCCGTCCAGGCGGCCGGTGACGCGGTCGTCGAAGCGGGCACCCAGGGCGATGAGCAGGTCGGATTCCTGCATGGCGGTGACCGCCGTGAAGTTGCCGTGCATGCCCGGCATGCCGAGGCAGAGGTCGTGGCTGTCTGGGAAGGCGCCGCGGGCCATGAGCGTGGTGACCACGCCGATCCCCGTCAGCTCGGCCAGGGCACGGAGTGCCTCGGCGGCCCGGGCCTTGAGGATGCCACCGCCCACGTAGAGCACAGGTCGCTCGGCGACCCGTATGAGCTCGGCTGCAGCCGAGATGGCCGCCGGGTCGACCTCGGTCTGCGGGTGGTAGCCCGGCAGGTCGATGGTGACGTCGTCGGTCCAGGTCATGGCCGAGCGTGGGTTGCCCGGGTCCACGATGTCCTTCGGGATGTCCACGAGGACCGGGCCCGGACGACCGGTGGTGGCGATGTGGAACGCCTCCTTGATGGTCCGGGGGATGTCCTGGGCCTCGGTGACGAGGAAGTTGTGCTTGGTGATCGACTGGGTGATGCCGGTCGTGTCGCACTCCTGGAAGGCGTCGGTGCCGATGGCGCCGGTCGGGACCTGTCCGGTGATGACGACCATCGGGACCGAGTCCATGTATGCGTCGCACAGCGGTGTGACGATGTTGGTGGCCGCCGGACCAGAGGTGACCATGGCGACGCCCGGGCGGCCGGTGGCGTGTGCGTAGCCTTCGGCCATGTGGCCGGCGCCCTGCTCGTGGCGAACCAGGATGTGGCGGATCGACGAGTCGATGATCGGGTCGTAGACCGGCAGGATCGCCCCACCCGGCAGCCCGAACATGACCTCGACGCCCTCGTTCTCGAGGGCGCGGATCAGGGCTCTACCGCCGTCCATCTGTTCTGTGGCCATTGGATTCTGACTTTCGGGGAATCGGGGCGAAAAACGAAACAACCTCCCGCTACGGGAGGTCGAGGCACGCAACTGTCGCGCGTGCCTACGGCAGTACCGCTACCTCATGGGCAAGGGGAGTGGGAAACGGCTGCATGGTCCGCAATTATGCGCCGGTGCGCCCGGTGACCACAACCTGTCCCGCCGATCATCGCCGAACCTGTGCTCCCGCCACCCTGACCTGATCGGCCACCATGGGGGCGTGCGCAGCGGTGTCCAACCCGGTTCGTTCGACCCTCCGACCCTGGCTCACCTCGCGATCGCCGACGCAGCCCGGCGCCGCTGGGACCTGGACCGCGTGGTCTGGGCCCTGTCGCGTGACCCCCTCGGCAAGGAGCGGGGTGGCCGGACGACCGTGGAGGCCCGGCGGGCCGTCCTCGACCGGGTGGCCGACGACCACGCCTGGCTGGAGGTCGTGGTCAGCGACGCCCGCCTGGTGGCCGACCTGACCGCTGGGCACGACGTGGTGGTCATGGGAGCCGACAAATGGCACCAACTGCACGACCCGGCGTTCTACGGAGCTGAGACAGACGGGGTTGAGGCAGACGGAGCCGAGGCGGCAATGGCCGACGCCCTGGGTCGCCTGCCTACCTGTGCCGTGGCGCCCCGCGACGGCCTGCAAGTCCCCGCCGAGGTGCGCCTCGATGTGGCTGCGTGGGTGGCCCGCCAGTCGTCGACGCTGGCCGTGGACACGGCACCCTGGATGATGCTCTCGGCCGCCCGGGCATCCGGCCTGTGGGCCGACGGCACGTAGACGCAGGCGGCGCGGCTACCTGGCAGTGGCTACTCGCCACGGGGCGGCGTGGCTACGCCTGGGTGACGGCACCCTTCTCGGCCCCCTGGGCCAGGGCGGCGTACTTGGCCAGGAAGCCCGAGGTGTAGCGGGGCTCGAACTCCTTGAGGTCCGCGCGACGCTGCTCGAGCGTGGCCTCGTCGACCAGCAGGTCGATGGCGTGGCTGCGGACGTCGATGAGGATGCGATCCCCCTCGGCGACCAGGGCGATCGGGCCACCGTCCACGGCCTCCGGCGCCACGTGGCCCACGCAGAACCCGTGGGTTCCACCGGAGAACCGCCCGTCGGTGATGAGCGCTGCGTCGCCGCCCCGCCCGGCGCCCTTCATCGCACCGGTGATGGCCAGCATCTCGCGCATGCCGGGGCCGCCCTTGGGACCCTCGTAGCGGATGACCACGACGTCGCCGGCCTCGATGCGGTCGGCCAGCACGGCCTCCATGGCCAGGTCCTCGCCGTCGAACACCCGGGCCCGGCCCTCGAACCGGTCGAAGTCCAGTCCGGCCACCTTGACCACCGAGCCCTTCGGTGCCAACGAGCCCCGGAGGATGGCGAGTCCGCCCACCGCGTTGATCGGGTCGTCGAAGGCGTGGATCACGTCCCCATCGGGGGCCGGCACGTCCAGCATCGCCAGGTTCTCGGCAACCGTCCTACCCGTGACGGTGACCTCGTCGCCGTACAGCAGTCCCTCGTCCAGAAGCATCTGCATGACCACCGGGACCCCGCCGATGCGGTCGATGTCGACCATGTGGTACTTACCGTGGGGCTTCGTGTCGGCCAGGTGCGGAACCCGGGCTGCCACACGGTTGAAGTCCTCCAGGTCCAGCTCGAGGTCTGCCTCGAAGGCGATGGCCATCAGGTGGAGGACGGCGTTGGTCGATCCGCCGAGGGCCATGACCACGGCTATGGCGTTCTCGAACGCACCCCTGGTCATGATCTGGCGGGGACGGATGTTCTCGCGGAGCAACTGCATGACGGCGGTGCCGCTGGCGTAGGCGATGTCGGACCGACGGACGTCGATGGCGGCTGCCGAGGCCGAGCCGGGCAGCGACATGCCTATGGCCTCGCCGACGGCAGCCATCGTGTTGGCGGTGAACATCCCTGCGCAGCTGCCGATGGTGGGGCAGGCGGCGCGCTCTATGGCGAGCAGTTCGGCGTCGTCGATGCCGCCCACGGCATGGGCGCCGACGGCTTCGAAGACGCTCACGATGTCCAACTTCCGGCCGTCGGGGTGCTCGCCGGGCATGATCGAGCCGCCGTAGACGAAGACCGACGGCAGGTTGATGCGGGCGGCGGCCATAAGCATTCCGGGGAGCGACTTGTCGCAGCCGGCGAAGCTGACGAAGGCGTCAAGCCGTTCGGCGTGCATGACTGCCTCGACCGAGTCGGCGATGATCTCGCGGCTGACCAGGCTGGCGCGCATTCCCTCGTGGCCCATCGAGATACCGTCGCTGACCGCGATGGTGTTGAACTCCATCGGGAAACCGCCGGAAGCGGTGACGCCCTCCTTGCAGCGCTTAGCGAGCACTCCGAGCGGCAGATTGCAGGGGGTGACCTCATTCCACGACGAGGCGACGCCGACCTGGGCCTTGTCGAAGTCGTCCTCGGTCATGCCGACGGCTCGCAGCATGGCCCGGGCGGGGGCCCGGTTGTCGCCGTCGGTGACCTCGTGCGAACGGGGCTTCATGGTGGACCGGCCTGTGGAGTCACTCATGCGAAGCAGGCTAGAGGCGGGCAGGGTCCACGGCGTCGGCGGGACCTACGATCACGCCGTGCGCCCGGTCGACCGAGAACTGCTGCGGCTGGCGGTCCCGGCGCTGGGGGCGCTGCTGGCGGAGCCCCTCTACGTGCTCGCCGACACGGCGGTGGTCGGGCACTTGGGCACCGCCGAGTTGGGTGGCCTGGCGGTCGCCTCGGCGGCGCTGCTGTTCGGCTACGGGATGTGCATTTTCCTCGCCTACGGCACCACAGCGGCGGTGGCCCGGCTGACCGGCGCCAGCGAGGACCGTCGGGCCGCCCACCAGGCAGTGCAGGGCCTTTGGCTGGCGCTGGTGCTCGGCGTAGTCCTGGCGCTGCTCGGTGCCACATTCGCCGATCCCCTGCTGGGCCTGCTGGGCGCAGACGGCGAGATCCTGGCCCAGGCGGGCACCTACTTCCGGATCAGCCTGCTGGGGGCCCCGGCGATGCTGATGATGCTGGCGGGTGTCGGCTACCTGCGTGGCGTCAAGGACACGGTCCGTCCGCTCTGGGTGGCGGCGGGCACGGCGCTACTGAACCTCGTGCTCGAAGTGGTCCTCATCTACGGGTTCGACCGGGCCATCGGAGCATCGGCGGCCGCCACGGTCGTGGCCCAGTGGCTGGGCGCCGGCTGTTACCTGGCCTGGATCGGCCGCGGGGTCCGAGGCCTCGACGTGTCGCTGGCACCCGACCTGCGGGTCATCGGGCGCCTGCTGAGTGTGAGCGCCGAACTCATGGTCCGCAACCTCTCCCTGACCGGCACGTTCCTGATCGCCACTGCTGCGGCGACCCGGATCGGCGACGTGGATGTGGCCGCCCACCAGGTGGCGTTCCAGATTTGGATGGTGCTGGCGCTGTCGATGGACGCCGTGGCCATCGCCGCCCAGGCCATGGTCGGCAACCTGCTCGGTGCCCACGACCCCGACGGCGCCCGGTCGGTGGGGAGGCGTGTCATCGGCTGGTCGATCGCCATCGGCGCCGTATTGGGGGCAGCAGTCGTCGCTGTGCACGGGGTGCTGGGCCAGGTGTTCTCGGCGGACGACGCCGTGGTCGCCCTGGCGGGATTCCTGCTGCTGCACGTGGGCCTCATGGCGCCGTTGTCGGGCGTGGCGTTCGCCCTCGACGGCATCCTCATCGGCGCCGGTGACCAGCGGTTCCTGGCCAGGGCGATGGTCGGCGCTGCCGCGGTGGCGGTACCGGTGATGGTGGCGACTCGGCTGGCCGACCTCGGGATCGGCCCGCTGTGGGCCGGGATCTGGGCCTTCATGGTCGTCCGGGGGCTCAGCCTGGGAGCCCGCTTCCGCAACGACCGTTGGCAGGTGCTCGGCGTCGGCTCCTGAGCACGGCGACGCTAACCGCCCAGAACGACCGAGGGGTCGGGTATGAGGTCGCGGGCCAGCCACTGGAAGACCCGCCAGCCGATGGTGTCGCAGTCCAGGGCAACGGCGGTGTGCTTGGCGGCGTCGTTGGAGATGGGCTGCGGGTCGGTGGCCTTGACGTGAACCTCGGCGACCCGTTCGGCCAGGACGAACAGCCCGACGGCCTCGCCGGGCGATGCGCCGCCGGTTAGGAGGCCATGGTTGCGCAGGATGCAGAGCCGCGTGGCGCCCATGGCCTCGGCGATGGCGTGGCCGCCGGCCAAGGTGTCGACCTCGACGTCCTCTCCCGGGTAGATCGACTGGTCGTACACGAAGACGCACGACTCCTGGGAGATCGGCCGGAACGGTTGCACGTTGGCCGCCCACGGGGTGCCGTACTGGGTGTGGGTGTGTGCGGCGGACACGAGGTCGGGGCGGGCGTCGAGGATCGGCCAGTGGATGTTGTGTGCGGCGTAGTTGATACCGCCGGCGGTGGCGCCCTCGACCACCTCGCCGTCGGGCCCGACCAGGCAGAGGTTGTCGACCGTGGCCGCCCAGAACGGGATGCCGTGGGCGAGCACCCAGAAGTGGTCGAGCCGTTCGGGGTCGCGTGCGGTGATGTGGCCGTCGCCCAGTTGGCCCCAGCGCATGGCCGAGAAGATGCGGTAGCCGATGGCGACCTCCCACTTGCGCAGCAGCCGCAGCTCATCGGGATCGGTGGGCACCGGTACGTCGACCCCGTAGCCGATGACCGGGTACTGGTCGAGTTCGAGTGCCATCGTCAGCCTCCCTGCTTGGTGGCGCGTAGGGCCAGCAGTTCGTTGACGATGCGGCCGTCGGCCTGGCCCTGGGTGGCCCGCATAACATGGCCGACGAAGAAGCCGGACTTCTTCCTGCGTTCCCTGTCGTCGCCGCCGACGAACCCGGCCCAGTCGTCGGGGTGCTCAGCGATGAGCCGGTTGACCAGAGCCTCGAGTTCGGACGTGTCCATGGCCTCGAAGCCGTGGGAGGCGGCGTGTGCAATGGGGTCGCCCCCCGTGGCGACAAGGTCGGCGAGCACCGTCTTGGCCTGGGTGGCCGTGAGGTCGCCACCGGTCTCCATGGCAACCAGTGCGGCGAACGATCCGGCGGTGAGCAGGCCCACCCCGTCGGCCAGGTTGTTCTCCAGGTGCACCAGCACCCGGCCGGCGTCGGCTCCCGCGCCGATGGTGGCCACTGCCAGGTCGTCGAGGCCTCGCTCGACGGTCAGGGCGGTCGCTCCGGTGTCCACGCCTGCAACAGCGGCAAGGCGATGCCGCCGCTCCCTTGGCAGCAACGGCAGGGCGGACCGGATTTCGGCGATCCACTCCTCGGAAGGCTCCACCGGCATCAGGTCCGGTTCCGGGAAGTACCGGTAGTCGAACGCCTCCTCCTTGGAGCGCAGCTTGTGGGTCCGGCCCTCGTCCTCGTTCCAGTGCCGAGTCTGCTGCTCGACCCGCTCCCCGGAGGTGACGATGTCCACCTGGCGGCGGGCCTCGTACTCGATGGCCCTCCCCAGGGACCGCAACGAGTTGATGTTCTTGACCTCGCAGCGGGTGCCCAACTCGGCCTGGCCCACCGGACGCACCGACACGTTGCAGTCCACCCGCATCGACCCCTCCTCCATCTTCCCGTCGGAGGCTCCGATGGCGACCAGGATCGAACGCAGTTCGCTGACGTAGGCCCTGGCGTCCTCGGACCCCCGGAGGTCGGGCCTGCCGACGATCTCGATGAGCGGCACGCCGGCACGGTTGTAGTCGACCAGGGAATGCCCGGCCTCGTGGATCCTGCCTCCGCCACCCACATGCGTGCTCTTGCCGGTGTCCTCCTCGAGGTGTGCCCGCTCGATCCCGATCCGGCGGCCGTCGGCCAGCTCCAGCCAGCCCTCCCCGTTGATCGGGAGGTCGTACTGGGAGATCTGGAAGTCCTTCGGCATGTCCGGGTAGAAGTAGTTCTTGCGGGCGAACACCGACCTCTGGATCCGGCAGTTCAGGGCCAGGCCGACCCGAATGGCCAACTCCACGGCATGGCCGTTGAGCACGGGCAGCGAGCCCGGCAGGCCCAGCGACACCGGGTCGATGTTGGTGTTGGGATCGCCGCCGAACCGGTTGGGCGCCCCGCTGAACATCTTGGTGACCGTGGCCAGCTCGGCGTGGACCTCCAGGCCGATGACGGTCTCCCAGCCCGGAACGATCTCGGGCGCCCCGGTCACGATGAGGCTCCGGGCGGTGCGGCCGCCTCGAGCACCGCAGCAGCCCTGAACATCGCCGGTTCGCCCATGGCCGGTGCCAGGACCTGCACGCCTACCGGCATTCCGTCGTCGCCGACCCCGAACGGCACCGACATGGACGGGTGGCCGGCCAGGTTCGACGGGATGGTGCACACGTCGTTGAGGTACATGGTCATGGGGTCGGCGGTCTTCTCCCCGATCGGGAAGGCCGTGGTGGGCGCCGTCGGGCTGAGGAGCAGGTCGTAGGTCCCGTAGGCCATGGCGAAGTCGTTCACGATCAGCGTCCGGACCTTCTGGGACTTGCCGTAGTAGGCGTCGTAGTAGCCCGCCGACAGGGCGTAGGTGCCGAGCATGATCCGACGCTTGACCTCGTCGCCGAAGCCGGCGGTCCGGGTGGCTGTGTGCATGTCCCCCGAGTTCGGGGCATCCACCCGCAGGCCGAACCGCACACCGTCGTAGCGGGCCAGGTTTGACGAGGCCTCGGCCGGGGCGATCACGTAGTAGGCCGACAGGCCGTACACCGTGGACGGCACCGACGTGGTCTCGACCGTGGCTCCGGCGGCCTCCAGGGCGGCGGCGGCCTCGCCCAGGCGGGCCCGGACGTCTCCGGCGATGCCCTCCAGGCCGTCACCCGAGAGCTCCTCGATGATGCCTATCCGCATTCCCTCCACGCCACGGTCCAGCACGGACGTCAGGTCGGCCGCCGCCCCGGGAATGGACGTGGAGTCCAGCGGATCGTGCCCGCCGATGACCTCCAGAAACAGGGCAGCGTCAGACACCGTGCGGGCGAACGGCCCGATCTGGTCCAGGCTGGAGGCGAAGGCCACCAGGCCGTAGCGGGAAACCGCCCCGTATGTGGGCTTGACACCGACCACGCCACAGAGGGCGGCCGGCTGGCGGATCGACCCACCGGTGTCGCTTCCCAGGGAGAGCGGCACGAAGCCGGCTGCCACCGCCGCGGCCGAACCACCCGACGAACCGCCTGGGACCTTCGTGGTGTCCAACGGGTTGCGGGTGGCGCCGAAGGCCGAGTTCTCAGTCGAGCTGCCCATGGCGAACTCGTCGAGGTTGGTCTTGCCGACCAGGACGGCGCCGGCGGCGGCCAGCCGCTCCACGACCGTGGCGTCGTACGGGGGTCGCCACCCCTCGAGGATCCGCGAGGAGCAGGTGGTCGGCACCCCGCGGGTGCACATGTTGTCCTTGATGGCCACCGGTACGCCGGCCAGCACGCCCGGGTCCTCACCGGCGGCGACCCTGCGGTCGACCTCGTCGGCGGCGGCCCGGGCCTCGTCGGCCAGCACCAGGTTGAAGGCGTGGATCTCCGGCTCTCCTGAGCGGATGGCCGCCAGGTGCTCGTCGACCACCGAACGGGCCGAACGGTCGCCGGATCGGACGGCCGCGGCGAGGGCACGGGCGCTCACGACACCTCCCCCAGCACCGGCGGCACCCTGAACTGCGCCTCCTCGACCGAGGGAGCGGCGGCCAGCACCTCGTCCCGGTCACTGGTCGGTCCCTCGACGTCGGCCCGGAAGACGTTGACCAGCGGAAGCGGGTGCGCCGTGGGCTCCAGGTCGGAGAGATCCAGGGCGTCGAGGTCGGCCGCGTGGTCGAGCACGTCGGCAAGCTGCAGGGTGAAGGCGTCCAACTCGTCGGCGGTCAGCGAGAGCCGGGCCAGGTCGGCCACATGGGCCACGTCGTCGCGTGTTATCCGTTCTGTCATCGGGCGGCCACGCTACGGGTTCAGCCGGAACCGACCACGAGGGTGACCTCGACGTCGGGCATTCCACGCCTTGCCGGCGGGGGATCCTGGGAGACCACCACCAGGGCGGCCCGGTCGACAGGGGTCCCATCGGTCGACTCGGGCAGGCCCACGACCACGACGTTGCGGAACCCCGACACCTGCAGCCGGCTCTCGGCCGCGGCCAGGGACAGCCCCTCCAGCGCAGGAACGGCCCGCTCGGCCGCCCCCAGCGATATGACCACCCGGACGTCGTCGCCCACGACCACCCGCGTACCGGCCACCGGCTCCACCCTGGAGACGCGACCGGCCGCCACCCACTCGTCGTGCTCCTCTCCCATGGTCGGCGCCAGTCGCAGGGCGATCAGCTCGGCCACCACGTCGGCCGGCATCATGCCGACCAGGCCCTGGGGCACCACCCGGGGCAGGGGTCCGTCCGAGACCAGGAGGTCGACGGCATCGCCCCTCGGGACTGTGTCACCAGACCTCAGCACCTCCAGCACGACGCCGGCGACCACGTCCTCGTTGTTGACGCGGGTCACCTCTCCGGTTACGAGGCCGGCGTCGACCAGCAGGCGACTCGCCTCGGACAGGCTCACGCCCACCAGGCCAGGCGGTATCGACTGGCGCTCGGATCCGAGCGAAACCTCCAGCACCACCGTCTCGCCCGCTGCCAGGCGGGTACCTGCCGGGGGCTGCATGTCGAGCACCTCACCGGCGCTGGTGCCGTTGCGCCTGACGTCGAACCTCTCCACCAGCCAGCCCAGCTCGGTGAGCAGGGACCGGGCGCTGTCGCCCGACGAGCCCACGAGGGTGGGCAGGGCCCGCTGGGTGGGTCGGCTGACCTCCCTTACGAGCATGCCGCCGACGGCGACCACCACGATGAGAAGGCCGGTCAGCAGGACACCGGTCCAGCGGCGACGGCGGCGGACCGACCAGGGCGCCGGCGGCGCCGGCTGGGAGGGGAACACGGTCGGCGCTACACGA
>ERZ651768.440-NODE-440-length-31281-cov-27.000929_pt1 | contig 31281 bp, 30 predicted proteins | sample MGYA00514754_ERZ651768 | MGnify/ENA metagenome assembly ERZ651768
TATCATTCATTTATTAAACTCTCTGCTGCTTGATAGATTTCAACAAATTCTTCCCCATTTAAAGAGGCTCCTCCAATTAGACCGCCGTTAATATTGCCCATTGTAAACAAATCTTTACTGTTTGCACCATTTACACTGCCGCCGTAGAGAATTGGGATGGAAGAAGCAATATTGGAGTCATACACTTCCATGATGTTTCTGATATTAGTATGGACTTCTTCAGCCTGTTCTGGGGATGCTGTTTCACCTGTTCCAATGGCCCAAACTGGCTCATAAGCTATTATTGATTTAGCAAATAATTCTACTCGGGTTGTTTCTATAATGGATTTAATTTGTGATTCAACTACTGACAATGTCTGGCCCGTTTTTCTTTCATTAAGAGATTCGCCTATGCACAGTATTGGAATTAAATTGTTTTGGTGAGCCAATTCAAATTTCTGGGCAATGACAGCATTGGTATCGTTGTACATTTGCCTTCGCTCTGAGTGGCCTATGATTACATAATCTACTTTCAAGTCCTGTAACATGGACCCTGATATTTCTCCGGTGAAAGCCCCATTTTGTCTCTCAGAAATATTTTGAGCACCAATCTTAATACTTGAGGTTTTAAGTTCTAATATTTGGGTTAAATACGTAAATGGTGGGCAAATAACGACTTCAATGTTCGCATTTTCACAAACCTTGTCATTAATGCAATTAATCAATTGTTCGTTAGATCTTTTGTTACCATTCATTTTCCAGTTGGCAACTATGAACAATTTTTCCATCTATCTACGCCTGGTTGATTTGAGTCTTAATGGATTCAAATAACTTTTGTGCGTGGGCTTCGTCTGAAGATTCAACAGTAATCCTTAACACTGGTTCTGTGCCTGATTTTCTAACCAATACTCTGCCATTGTTCAAATTGGTATTGGCTTCATCAGAAAGCTTAGTGATCAAGTCATTCGATAGTTTTGTTAGATCTGTTTCTATGTTGTGGTTAAATTGCGGCATAAGCTCAAGACCATGTGATAATTCACCAATTGATTTGCCCAGTTCAACCATTGTCTTCATTACCAGTAATGCAGTCATCAAACCGTCCCCGGATGGTGAATAGTCTAAGTTGATAATGTGACCTGAATTCTCACCTCCTAAGATTGAACCAGTCTGTCTCATTAACTGCAATACATTCTTGTCTCCAACATCGGATCTATATAATTTTATACCTTTGTTTTTTAAGGATATTTCAAGTCCTGAGTTGGTTAGGATTGTTCCAACAATTTTTGAGTTAAACTTATGATTATTGATTGTATTACAAGCAAGTATATAAAGAATATGATCGCCCTCGATAATGTTGCCCTTAGGACCAATGAGAATGACTCGGTCAGCATCGCCATCAAGTGCTATCCCAAGATCAGCCGACAAAGCCGGAACAGTATTAGCAATGGTCTCGACATTGGTCGATCCACAATTTAAATTGATGTTGTAGCCATTTGGTGAACACCCGATGGGTATGACGTCTGCACCTAAAGATGACAATACTCTAGGAGCGATCTTGTATGCTGCCCCGTGTGAACAATCAACCACAACTTTCATGTTTTTCAATGGTCGTTTTTGGTTAAATATTTTGCTGATGAATTTTGTATAGCTAACTCTTGCATTAGGATTGCGGGTCGCTCTGCCAATCGTATCTGCGGTTTGGGTTATTGGATCTTTGGACAACTGTTTTTCGATATCAGTTTCGAGTCTCTTATCAAGTTTTTCACCTAGGTTGTTGAGTATTTTAATACCATTATATTCATAGGAGTTATGTGAAGCGCTGATAACAATACCAAAATTAGCATTGCAATCTTTAATAGTAAAAGATATGGCTGGTGTTGGTAATGGACCGAGTAAAATGACATCAAGGCCAGAAGCAACAAAAGCTGCCTCCAGGGCTGATTCAAACATATACCCAGAGATCCTGGTGTCTTTCCCAACGACAACTGTACCGCCCTGAGGTGCTAAAACTGAAGCAGCTGCCCCAGCAAGCCTGCTTGTAAAATCCACTGTCATGGGGTATTCGCCAACTTTGCCTCTTACCCCATCAGTACCAAAAATTTTTATTTCACTTGTCATGTTGTTTGACCATTCTTTTTAGTTACCATAAATGAATGACATGTTTCTTTAAAAATTGTGGGCTCTAATTATAGAGTTTTTTCTATATTTAGCCACTGTACTCAAGCTTACTTTTTTTGAGTCCTGGAAATTTAATTAAAATTAAAAATTAGTGTTGAGTAGCGTGACCGCCTAATTTTGTGTCTCTTTTCTTCTCTTCATCGTCTGAGGAATCATCACTATGATCCCAACCCTCAGGAGGCTTGGGTTCCTTGTCGTTCATAATGTCACCAATTTGGTTTTCATCTAAAGTTTCATACTTTATAAGAGCCTCAGCCATCTTGTGAAGCCTCTTGATATTCGTTTTCAAAATTTTAGCTGCGTCATGGTAGCTTTGATCAATGATTCGTCTGACCTCTTCATCTATTGTTTTTACAGTGATATCTGAAACTTGTTTGTGTTGTGTTACAGATCTGCCCAGAAATACTTCACCCTCATCTTCAATGTATGTGAGTGGACCAAGCTTGTCAGAAAGGCCCCATTTAGTGACCATCTTCCTAGCGATTTCTGTAGCTCTCTCAATGTCATTTGAGGCCCCAGTAGTAACGGAATCCTTGCCAAAAATTAATTCTTCAGCTGCCCGGCCGCCGAATAGACTTGTTATTTGGCTAACCAGCCTTTTTTTACTAAAGCTGTATCTATCTTGTTCTGGTAGAAACATGGTAAGGCCCAGTGCTATCCCTCTAGGGATAATTGTAACTTTATAAACTGGGTCATGATCTTGTACACTCAGGCCGACAATTGCATGCCCCGCTTCATGGTATGCGGTTAATTTTCTTTCATCTTCACTTATGACCATAGATTTTCTTTCAGCGCCCATCATAACTTTATCTTTGGCACGATCAAGCTGTTCCATACTGACGTATTTCTTGTTTGCCCTAGCGGCGATGAGTGCAGCTTCGTTAATTAAATTTGCAAGATCAGCACCTGAAAACCCTGGTGTGCCCCTGGCAATAATCGAAGGTTTAACATCTTTATCAAGTGGCACTTTTCTCATGTGGATTTTTAATATTTGTTCTCTGCCCCTAACATCAGGAAGTGGTACGACAACTTGCCGATCAAATCGACCAGGTCTTAAAAGTGCTGAGTCCAAAACATCAGGTCTGTTGGTTGCCGCAATAACAATTACGCCTACATTGTCCTCAAACCCATCCATCTCCACTAAAAGCTGATTTAATGTTTGTTCACGTTCATCATGGCCACCACCCAAACCAGCTCCTCTTTTACGGCCAACTGCATCAATTTCGTCAATGAATATTATGCACGGAGAGCGTTTTTTTGCTTGTTCAAACATATCTCTAACCCTTGAAGCACCTACGCCAACGAACATTTCTACAAAATCTGAACCTGATATTGTAAAAAATGGAACTTGAGCTTCACCGGCGATTGCTCTGGCTAGCAATGTTTTCCCAGTTCCAGTAGAACCAATCATGAGAACGCCCTTAGGAATTTTTCCCCCCAGGATTTGATACTTGCTTGGATCTTTGAGAAATTCAACGATCTCAAAAACTTCTTCCTTAGCTTCTTCAACACCTCCAACATCAGCAAAAGTGACATCCGCCTGATTTTCACCCAGTAATCGGGCGCGACTTTTACCAAATGTCATTGCACCGCTGCCACCGCCAACTCCTCCTTGCATCTGTCTCATAAAATAAATCCAAACAGCGATAAGAAGTATTACAGGAAATGAATTGATCAAAAGGCTTACAAATATACCTTGTCCTTTAGGTGGTGTGGCACTGATTCTGACACCACTTTTTGATAATTCACCAATAAGAGCGGTATTGTCTGTTTCAGGATTGTAGGTAATAAACCGATCACCATTGATTCTTTTGGCTCTTATTAGATTGTCTTCAAAAACCACCTCACTGACATTGCCTGTTTTAACCAATTCAATGAATGACGTGTAGTCGAGTGTTTGCTGTCTTATTGAATTAGGCGTAAAAGATTGAAAGACGGTTAACATCACTACCGCGATGACAATCCAAACCATTGCATTTTTGAAGAGTTTATTCATAAATACCCATGTACTTTTTGGCTATTATAACCTAATGGAAGACGCAATCAGATAAGTTTCTGTACTCTCCGATCTTGATGATTTAGGCTTAAAAAATGCCGTTTTTTCAAACATTAATCTTGACTCCTTAGTAAATTCCTCAAAACCTAATCCCATAAAGACTTTCATAACTAACATTCCATTAGATTTAAGTCCTTTATTTGAAAATTCAAGTGTTTCATTTGCAATATTGTAAAAATGATACTGATCGGTAACGTTATTCCCTGTTTTGGTCGGTGAAATATCTGAGATAATTAGGTCAAATTTGTTCATTGAGTTCACTTGTAAGATCTTTGCTTGGGTTTTATTATTACGAAAATCTCCAAGAATAAATTCGACATTATCAATTGTTTCCATTGGAACAATGTCTGAAGCAATTACAGTCCCTTTATCATTCAATTTATTCACAGAATATTGTGACCAACCGCCTGGTGAAGCACCTAAATCCAATACTGAAATAAATGGTTGTAATATTCTATATTTAGTATCTATTTCGATTAATTTAAAAGTGGATCTAGAACGAAATCCGAGTGCTTTAGACTTTTTGAAATAAGACTCTTGGTTTTGACGAGATCTCCAATGGTGTTTGCTGTTTTTCTTAGTCAAAGCAAAAGATATTAAATATATTCTATTTTCTGAATTTTATAGATTTCTTGACCTTTGGCAGAATCGAATTCGATGACATCATTTAAATTTTTACCAATAATTGCTCTGGAAATGGGCGCTTTGTAGGAAATCATCCCATTTTCTAAACTGGCTTCATCTTCACCAACAATTTGATATTTTATTAGGGCATTGGCTGTAATATTTTCCAATTCTATAGTTGAACCAAATACTACCTTATCCTTGATATTCAGTGATGTGACATCTATGATTTCAGCATTTGAGAGTTTTGCCTCTATTTCCTTTATGCGACCCTCAACAAAACTTTGTTTTTCTTTTGCTGCATGATATTCAGCGTTTTCCTTGAGATCACCAAATCCCCTTGCTTGTGCAATCGCTTTAATGATTTTACTTCGTTCTTCTGATTTAAGTAATTTTAGCTCTTCTCTCAAAGCCTCATTGCCTTTTTTTGTCATGACAACTCGTTCCATCAATCAATACCGTCAGCTTAATAATAATCCTGTAGTCTATTCACGCTTACCATACTAAAGTAGTCAAAAGCATCCATTGTTGCAACACTTGCCTCTAAGCTTGTGTAGTAAGTAACATCTCTGATTACCGCTTCTGCTCTAATCGAAAATGATTCTTCTATTGATTGTTTTCCCTCTGTGGTATTAATAATTAGATCTATTACGCCTTCTCTAATTAAATCAACAATGTGGGGCTGACCTTGATGAACTTTGTTGATATAAGAACTGTTTATGTTGTGTTCAGTCAGAAAGTCAGAAGTTCCTTCAGTTGCAAAAATCTTAAAATCTTTTTTTATTAGGAGGCGAGCGAGATTTAATAAAACTTCTGTTTTATCAGGGTCCCTAACCGAAAGAAAAACGGTTCCCGTTCGAGGAATTTTTATGCCAGCAGCGTGTTGTGACTTAATGTATGCTTCACCGAAAGAACTGCCTGTTCCCATGACTTCTCCAGTTGATTTCATTTCTGGTCCAAGAATTGGATCGCTGTCAGGAAACTTGTTAAATGGGAAAACTGGTCCTTTAACTGCAAAGAATTCTTGCGATGTCTCTGATTTAACTCTTTGTTCTTTAAGCGATATACCAATCATTGTTTTTGCTGCAATTTTTGCCAGTTGTTTGCCAGTAGCTTTAGATACAAAGGGAACAGTTCTGGAGGCTCTGGGGTTAACCTCTAGAATAAATATTTTATCTTTTTGAATCGCAAACTGTGCATTAACCAATCCAATTACATTTAATGATTTTGCCAAAACAACCATTTGTTTTTTTATTTCTTTTTGAATTTTGTTTGATAACGACACGGGAGGTATGGAGCAAGAAGAATCACCTGAGTGGACTCCAGCTTGTTCTATGTGCTCCATAACAGCCCCTACAAAAACCTCTTTACCATCAGACACAGCATCAACATCAATCTCTATTGCTTTATCTAAAAAATGGTCAAGAAGTACTGGTGATTTATTTGAAACTTTAATTGCTGCATCCATGTATCTTTTAAGTTCTTCATCGTTGTAGATAATTTCCATTGCTCGACCTCCCAGGACATAAGAAGGTCTTACTACCAATGGGTATTTAACTTTTCTTGCTTTTTCTATTGCTTCAGTTGGATTGTTAGCAACTTCATTGAAAGGTTGAAGATAATCCAGTGATCCAACAAGTTCTTTAAATCGTTCTCGATCTTCAGCGAGATCAATTGAATCAGGCGATGTGCCTATGATGGGAGCGCCTGCTTCTAACAACTGTCGGGCTAATTTTAATGGAGTCTGGCCACCAAATTGAATAATAATGCCGCTGGGCTTTTCCACATCTACTACTGCCATAACATCTTCAAAAGTTAGCGGCTCAAAGTACAGCCTATCTGAAGTATCGTAATCGGTTGATACAGTTTCAGGATTGCAGTTGATCATGATAGATTCATACCCGCACTCCGCAATTGCATAAGAAGCGTGAACACAACAATAATCAAATTCTATGCCCTGCCCTATTCTATTGGGGCCGCCCCCAAGAATGAGAATTTTTTTTCTATCTGTAGGTAAAGACTCACACTCCTCCTCATAGGTTGAATACAAATATGCCGTTGATGTTTCAAATTCTGCTGCACATGTATCAACTCTCTTATAAACCGGCTTGATATTTAATTTTTTTCTCTTCTTGCTTATTGAAATTTCGTCGGTTGACATTAACTCTGCTATACGAAGATCTGAAAAGCCTTTCTTTTTTATATTGAATAAAAAATCCTTTTTAATAGTTTTAATACCTTGGTTACTGATCAGCTCTTCTGTTTTGATAAGGTCTTCTATGTAGTTTAAAAACCAATGATCTATATCAGTCAGTTGATTGATTTCAGGAACGGTCATTCCAAGTCGAAATGCATCACCAATATAAAACAACCGATCTTCTGAAGGTGTGGAAACCTTGTTTTTAAATGATTCAGTAACTGATGTCTCATGGTAAAGACTGGTAAATCCATGATTGTTTGTCTCTAAACCGCGTATTGCCTTTTGCAATGATTCCTGAAATGTTCTGCCAATAGCCATCACTTCACCAACAGATTTCATTTGGGTAGTCAGAATGGAATTGGCGTTTGGAAACTTTTCAAACGTAAATCGTGGGATCTTTGTTACGACATAATCTATAGAGGGTTCAAACGAGGCAGGTGTGCGACCGCCAGTAATATCATTTTTAAGTTCATCAAGTGTGTAACCTATTGCTAATTTTGCGGCAATTTTAGCAATAGGAAAACCTGTGGCTTTAGAAGCTAGCGCTGAGGATCTTGATACCCTTGGATTCATTTCAATAACTATCATCCTTCCATCTTTAGGATTGACAGCAAATTGAACATTTGATCCTCCAGTATCCACACCGATTCGCCTTAGAATGGCAATCGAGTTGTCTCGCATCTTTTGGAGTTCCTTGTCCGTGAGAGTTTGAGCAGGCGCAACAGTGATTGAATCACCAGTATGTATGCCCATTGGATCTAGATTCTCAATGGAGCAGACAATTATGGAATTGTCATTTCTATCCCGTACAACCTCCATCTCAAATTCTTTCCAACCTAAAAGTGATTCTTCCAACAAAACTTCGTTGGTTGGTGATAACTTCAGTCCTCTTTCTACAATCGTAATGAATTCTTTTTCGTCGTTTGCAACACCCCCACCGGATCCTCCAAGTGTAAAGGAAGGCCTAATAATGATTGGATATCCAATTTGACGAACAATTTCGAAAGATTCTTCCAAGTTGCGAGCCAGACCTGATTGTGCAACTTCGATTCCAATTTCCTCCATTGCTACCTTGAACAACTCTCGATCCTCTGCTGTATCAATGGACTCTTTGGTTGCTCCGATCATCTCAACATTGTATTTATCTAAAATACCCTTTCTTGCCAGATCCAAAGCAGTATTTAAACCAGTTTGGCCTCCCATTGTGGGTAGAATTGCATCCGGTTTCTCTCTTGCAATCACTTTTTCAATGGATTGCCATTGAACCGGCTCAATATAGATTGAATTGGCGATATCAGGATCAGTCATAATAGTAGCCGGATTGGAGTTTACAAGAATAACTCTATATCCCTCTTGCTCCAGTGCTCTGCATGCTTGTGTACCTGAATAATCAAATTCACATGCCTGACCTATAATAATAGGCCCTGCTCCCAGTATTAGTATGCTTTCTATATCTTGTCGTTTTGGCATCTTTTCATGTTGGTTATAAATTGCTCAAACAAGTTAGATAAATCATGTGGCCCAGGACTTGCTTCTGGGTGACCTTGAAAACTAAAAGCTGGAAAGTCTTTAAGTTCTATGCCTTGTAACGATTGGTCAAAAAGCGATCGATGAGTAACATTCACAGAATTTGGTAATGTGTTCTCATTCACTGTGAACCCGTGATTTTGACTTGTAATTAAAACTTGCCCTGTTTTTAAATCCTGAACTGGATGGTTGGCACCATGATGACCAAATTTCATCTTAATTGTTTTTGCACCACTAGCAAGAGCAAGCAATTGATGGCCAAGACAGATCCCAAAAATCGGTATTTTCTGTTTCAGGAGTTTTTGAATAGCACTAATCGCATAAACGCAGGGTTCTGGATCTCCAGGACCATTTGATAAAAAAACACCATCGGGTTTCATAGATAGGACCTCTTCTGCAGTTGTCATTGCAGGAATTACTGTAACCCTGCAACCATGGTCTACTAACAATCTTAAAATATTTTGTTTGATCCCAAAATCGTATGCCACCACATGGAAATGTATTGATGGTCTTTCTTTTTTACTCCCATAGATATCTTGTTGCCCTTTATTCCAGTTGTAGGGAGTGTCTGTAGTTACTGCTTTTGCCAAATCCAGTCCTGACAATCCTGGAAACTCAAGTGCCTTTTTTATAGCAGATTGTTCATCAAGTTCACTATTAATTATGCATCCCCTAAGTGCACCGTTGGACCTTATGTGATTAGTTAGTTTACGAGTATCAATATCGGCAATAGCTACTATATTCTGAGTTTTTAAAAAAGAACCCAAATCATTTTCCTTTCTCCAACTGCTTGCAATTGGAGAAAGATCTCTAATAATCAAACCGGCTGCAAAAGCTCTGGGGCTTTCAAAATCAGATTTATTGGTACCCGTGTTGCCTATGTGGGGGTATGTTAAGGTCACCAGCTGTTTAAAATAAGAGGGATCTGTGAGAATCTCCTGATACCCGGTCATAGCGGTATTAAAAACTACTTCACCGGAAGTCGCTCCATTAACACCAATTGATTTACCAGAAAATATTGTTCCATCTTCAAGTGCCAATAAAGCTGATATCAATTTCTATTCCTTTTATGCATGTGCTTGCAAAAAGGGAAAGAGCCTAATTTAGGATCCTTCCCTTAAATTCCGTCCGGAACCCGTAACATCTTATTGTCAAAAATAAGTGATGTCACTATTTAATTGGAATTATCTATAATTTTTTCCTAAAAGGGATATGTAATAAGTAGAAAATTCCCAAAGCAATCCCCATTGCTATAGGTATATGAAATGGAGGTGAAGGCATATAACTCATCAAAGAATCACCTTCTGGTTTGGTATTTAAATACCAGTAGTTTGCAGGAGATCCAAGCAAAGTATTCATTATAAAGATTACAGGTAATGAGCTCAGTGTGATCAATATTACTCTTCTCAACGAGTGTTTTGTTGGAAAAATATTGTGGCAGAACATAGAAAAAAATATTGCCATGATCATGACACCGTGTCCTATGAAAAAAGGAAACCATTCAATGTCAGGGAATGCAAATACTAAATCAGGAGTCAGCAAAGCCATTGTACCTCCTGCCAAACCCCAATAATAAGCAACCTCAAAAAAAACTTTTTTTCGAGTCAATAAATAGGTAGCAATTGAAAACGCAGATAAATTGCATGCGTGCAATGGGATTACTTGAATTAACTCATCCCCAAAAAAATAAGTTCTGTAAAAAGGTTTAGATAGTTCATGGGTAATTAAAAAAAGAGCTAAAATTTTTGCAGTAGTTTCTTGATGATCTTTTGATAAATGATTTTGAGCATAAAGTGGGAAATAAATTATGATGAGTGCTGACAGAGCCAAAGCAATTAGATGTTGTTGGCCAAACAATATAAACGGTGATTCAGGCATTAAATACTGTGATTTAGGTGGCGGATCAATCTATGGATTGTGCTTTTTTAGTTGATGACTGCATGATTAAATTCCCAAACGGTCGAAAAATTGTTTGACACTCTTCTTCCAACTACTTTTATGTGGTCTGTGATTTTGGGAACTTGAATTAATCGATTCTTCAAATTGCTTCAGAAGATTCTTTTGCTCTGAATCGAGATTCACAGGAGTTTCGATTTGAAGTGTGCAATACAAATCACCAATTCTTGTGTCTCGGTAAGAGGTAATACCCTTTCCTTTCAATCTAAAAATTTTTCCTGATTGGGTCTCAGAAGGTATTGTTAGATTCACGACACCATCTATGGTTGGTACTTTGACAACTCCACCGAGTACAGCAGTGGAATAACTGGTGGGAACATTGCAAAAAAGATTGCTCCCCTCTCGGGTGAAAATGCTGTGTTCTCGAACAGCTATGTCAACATAAAGATCCCCAGCTGGTCCTCCATTAATGCCTGCTTCACCTTCATTGGATAAACGAATTCGATCATTATTATCAACACCAGAGGGTATTTTTATTGATATAGTTCTATTTTTTTGGACCCTTCCTGAACCATTACAATCAGCGCATGGATAAGGGATGGTTTGTCCAGTTCCCCGACATGCGGGACATGTTTGTTGAAGTGTAAAAAATCCCTGCTGGACCCTAACGTTGCCCCTCCCATCACATTTTTGACACGTCGCAAGAGACGTTCCTGTTTTTGCACCTGAACCTTTGCACGGCGAACAGGTGGTTAATGATGGGATTTTGATTTTGATGGTATCTCCAAAAACAGCCTGCTCTAAATCAAGCGTAAGATTATAACGTAAGTCTGAGCCTCTCTGTGTGTTAGATCGCTGACCTCTTCTAGAACCAAAGATATCTCCAAACATATCTCCAAAGATGTCGTTGAATGAGTCTCCTGGATTAAAACCACCACCCATACCCGATTGGGTATTCATGCCTGCATGTCCAAATTGATCATACGTTGACCTCTTTTGGGGGTCTGATAAGACTTCATAGGCTTCTTTGGCTTCCTTAAATTTTTCTTCTGAAGCTTTGTTACCTGGATTACGATCAGGATGGTGTTTCATTGCCTGTCTTCGGTATGCTTTTTTTATTTCAGCATCGGTCGAATTCTTTGCTATGCCGAGAGTCTGATAAAAATCTTGTTTACTCATTTGAATGACCTACATACCGAAGAGGATAGAGTCAAAGATCTATCCTTTAAGATTATTTTTAATTAATGAGAGTTCTACCGTTTAAGACTTGTTTTCTTCTGGTTTTTCTTCCTCATTAACTTCCTCATTAACTTCCTCGTACTCTGCATCGACTACGCTGTCACTTTCTGAAGAGCTATCGTTTCCTTGAGATTCCTTGGCTTTATTTTGAGCTTCTTCAAAAACCTTTTGGGCAATGCCAACTGACGCTTCACCTAAGGATTTTAGTTTTGCTTCTATTGTTCCTTTGTCGTCTCCTTTTAAAGCTTCCTTCAGATCACTGACCGCCGATTCCACTTTTGCTCTTTCTTCTGATTCAACTTTCTCGCCCAGTTCCTCGAGTGATTTCTCAGTAGCATGAACCAATTGATCTCCTTGATTTTTTATATCAACCAATTCTCTAAATTTTTTGTCTTCCTCTGCGTTTGCTTCTGCTTCAGAAATCATTTTCTCTATTTCTTCATCTGCTAACCCGCTCGAAGCCTGAATAACGATTTTTTGTTCTTTTCCGGTTTCTTTATCTTTTGCTGAAACATTCAGTATTCCATTGGCATCAATATCAAATGCAACCTCAATTTGAGGCAGTCCTCTTGGTTTTGCTGGAATATCTGTAAGATCAAATCTTCCCAGGGACTTATTGTCCTGTGCACGCTCTCTTTCTCCTTGTAACACATGAATTGTAACCGCTGTCTGGTTGTCTTCCGCTGTTGAGAAAATTTGTTCCGCTTTTGTTGGAATGGTGGTGTTCTTTTCAATCAGCTTTGTCATCACACTACCTAAAGTTTCGATGCCCAAAGACAACGGTGTAACATCAAGAAGTAATACATCCTTAACGTCGCCTGATAAAACACCGCCTTGAATAGCTGCACCAATAGCGACTGCTTCGTCGGGATTGACATCCTTTCTTGGTTCAACTGCAAAAAATGATTTAACTTCATCCTGAACTTTTGGCATTCTTGTTTGTCCGCCAACCAGAATGACATCATTGATATCACCGATACTGAGACCTGCATCTTTTAACGCAATTTTGCATGGTTCTATTGTTTGAACAATTAGGTCTTCAACAAGGGATTCTAATTTTGCACGCGTAAGTGTGGTATTTAGATGTTTAGGGCCAGATGCATCAGCTGTTAGATATGGAAGATTGACATCTGTTTGTGCTTGGTTTGATAACTCAATTTTGGCTTTTTCTGCGGCTTCTTTAAGACGTTGTACCGCTTGGGCATCATTAGATATTTCCATCCCAGTTTGTTTTTTGAATTCATCCATCAAGTGGTCGATGATCCTGTTGTCAAAATCTTCACCACCAAGGAAAGTGTCTCCATTTGTAGCTAAAACCTCGAATTGATTTTCGCCATCAACATCTGCAATTTCAATGAGAGATACATCAAATGTTCCACCGCCAAGATCATAAACAGCAATCTTTCGATCGCCTCTTTTTTTATCTAGACCATATGCCAAAGCTGCAGCGGTTGGTTCGTTGATGATTCTTTTTACGTCCAAACCAGCAATTTTTCCAGCATCTTTCGTCGCCTGTCGTTGAGAATCATTAAAGTATGCAGGCACAGTTATAACTGCTTCTTTGATTGTTTCACCCAAATAAGATTCTGCTGTCTCTTTCATTTTCCTCAACACTTCAGCTGATATTGCTGGTGGGGCTGTTTCCTTTTCATTGGCAACAACCCAGGCATCGCCATTTTTTGCTTCAATAATTTTAAAAGGAACTTTATCTGAGTCTTTTTTCACTACTGAGTCGTTGTATTTTCGACCAATTAATCGCTTGATGGAAAAGAGTGTATTTTCAGGATTGCTAACTGCTTGTCTTTTTGCCGATTGCCCTACTAATGTTCTGTCTTCGTCTTTTGAATATGCAACAACAGAAGGTGTAGTCCTGTCTCCTTCAGTATTCTCAATGACCTTGGCCTGATCGCCATCCATAACGGCAACACAGGAATTGGTTGTGCCTAAATCTATTCCTATAACTCTTGACATTTTTTACTCCCTAACAATTTATTTTGATGCTTGGATAGATGTATGAATGGTTTTATAAATTTCAAGTCAGGGAGTCTTTTTTATTCTTTTCAGCACAAACGATTACCCGTGCGGGTCGCAGTAATCTTTCTTTAAGGCGATAACCTTTTTGAATCACCTTAATGATGTACCCAGGTTCAACTGAGTCATCTTCTTGTGTACTAATGACCTCATGTAACTCAGGATCGTATCTCATTTCAGACGGATCAATGGTTTCAATAGATAATTTGTAAAAAAGACTGTTCATCAACATCATGCTGGCTTCTTGGCCCTCTTTGAATGTTTTGTATTCATCAATGGTTTCAGTTTTCAAATCCAAACCCAGTTCAAAACTGTCCAAAATAGGCAGCATTTCCATAATGACTCTTTCTATAGAACCCCTGCTCGCATTTTCGACATCCCTTAATGTTCTTTTTCTGAGGTTCTCGATTTCAGCCTGAAGTCGCAGGACTTTATCCCAATTTTTTGATGCTTGCTCTTGTGATTTTGCCAGTTGCTCGTCAAGACTCAGTTCTGATTGGTCTTCAGGGGTTTCTTGTTTTCCAACATCCTGATGATCCACTGATTGATCGGTATCATCTTTATCACTTCTGTTTTTCATTTTATCCTTATCCACTATCTTGAACGTACAGGAGATATGTAGGGTCTATTTCTATTATTTCAATGATTTGCCCAGAAGTTTTGCCGTGATATCAACGATTGGTATAACTTTTTGATAGGCAATTCGAGTCGGTCCAATGACCCCCAAAACTCCAATTGCACCGTCTTCAGTTGTGTATGGAGATGTGATTAAAGTGCAATTATCAAACATTTGATACCCTGATTCTTCGCCTATGAATATTTGGATCCCACTGGTGGACATGCTTTTGTCCAATAACTCCAATAGCTGTTGTTTTTCTTTAAAAGCATCAAAGAGCTGTCTTAATTTCTTTATATCTGAGAGTTCGTGAAAATCCATTAAACGCCTTTGCCCTGCAACTATGTATTCGTCTGATTCGTCAAAATCCAAAACCTGATCAGCTATATCAATGAGATCAGACATCAAAGAATTTACCGAATCTTTGGTTTGCATCAGTTCATTGATTAAATGTTTTTTAATATAGCTTAGACTCCTACCTTTATAATGCGTATTTAGATAATTGGATGCTTGTTTGAGCTCATCTTTTGAGTAATCTCTCTTCATTTGCAAAATGCGATTCTCTACTTCTGTTTCATTCATAACGATGATTGCTAAAATTCGCTTCTCAGACAATTGAATAAAATCTATTTCTTTTAATCGTGTTACTTGTTGTTTAGGAATTGTGACAATACCAGCAAGTTTTGTTATTGCTGATAAAGTATTAGAAACACTGATAGCTAATTCTCGACTGTTGCTTTCATGGAAATTAACTCTTTTTTTAATCCTCTCAAGTTCAGTCGCCTCAACGGGTTGAAGCTTTAAGAGACTGTCTATAAAAAAACGATACCCTTTAGATGTCGGCACTCTTCCAGAAGAAGTATAAGGTGAGGCAATGAATCCCAGTTCTTCAAGGTCTGACATCACATTCCTTATTGATGCCGGGCTTAAACCAATATTATCTGCCAAAGACAAGCTTTTAGACCCAATAGGAATTCCTTCTTGGATGTATTTATCAACTATTGCTGATAAAATTCGCCTTGCTCTGTGTGATGGCATGTTAAGATCAGCTTTATCAATTATGTTCACTGGTCTGTGTTTCAATAAAATTATAAAAAATATTAATGTCGATTTGATTGCAGAGAATTATAATTTGTTATCATTTCCAATTAACAATAACTAGTCAAGAGTTAAATATTGAAGACAAGCTTTAAAAAAATTTTATTTACTGTAAATCCCATAGATCTCAACTCCATGGAGAGTTTGGATATTATTCTTGGTGACTTGCAAGATATGCATACAAACATTGATCTGTATGCAATTAATTCAGATGTGAATGCCCTTTCCTCCACATTATCACATAAAATTAATAGCCTTGAAGCCGATGAAATTTTAAACAACGACCTTATTATTTCTATTGGTGGAGATGGAACCATGCTGCAGTCTGCAAAATTAGCTCATAAATTGAATATTCCAATTACTGGAATCAATAAAGGCAGACTGGGTTTTTTAACTGATATTAATCCTGATCAAGCTGGAGAAGTAATTAAAAATATCATCAATGGTCAATATGCAGAGGAAAACAGGCTATTGATTAAAGCCACTGTAAACAAACAACTACAGGACCCTATTATTGGTTACGGGTTGAATGATGTAGTTATCAAGAGGAAAGAAACGGGAAGAATGATACGAATTAAAATATTGATTGATCAAAAGTACATTAACACACACGAAGGCGATGGATTTATTGTTGCCTCTCCAACGGGTTCAACAGCATATGCCCTGAGTTGTGGTGGTCCAATCCTAAAACCAGATATCGAGGCACTTATCTTAGTGCCCATTTGCCCTCATTCATTAAATGATAGACCATTGGTAATTCCTGCTCACTCGGAAGTTAATGTTTCTGCTGAGCTAGGGAAAGGTGAAACAGCAGAAATAGATTTAGATGGTGACACTTTTTCCGAATTAAATCCTGAGGATACATTAACGATTAAAGTTTCTTCACAATCTATAAAACTGATACACCCAGAAGATTATGATTATTTTAACACTTTAAGAACCAAGCTTTATTGGGGTCAAGACAAAAGGACCTCTACACATTAATTTAAACTAAAAAAGTACACAATGAAGGTAAAAATCACTCTAGTTATTCTTTTGCATTTGTTCATCTCTGCCTGCGTATACAGAATGGATGTTCAACAAGGAAATCTATTGAAATTGGAAACCCTAGATCGCGTTGAAATTGGAATGACGAAGAGCCAAATTAAATACCTTCTAGGCGGACCAGTAGTGGGCACACCATTTGAAGAAAACCGCTGGGACTATATTTATTACTACCAACCTGGCAATGATGCTGACACTCAAAGATACTGGTTGATTGTATACTTCGAGGGAAATAGAGTAATCAAAATAGAAAAAGATGTGCTAACCAATTCTAACTAGTCCTTACTCTTTGAATTTTTTAACAAACTCACCAACAAACTGATCAATAAAAGAAGCTAACTTTTTCTTTACCAGCAGGCCAGTTATGGGATTAGAAATCTGGTATTCCATAGCGTAGCTGACTCTGGTTTTTTCTAATGAAACCACTTCAAATAACCAAGTACCTTTAAAACTCTTAAAAGGGCCTTCTTGGAGACTCATTTCAATTTTTTCCGGTCTGCGTAACCGGTTAAGCGTGGTAATTGAAGATTTAAATCCCAAGAGATTTATACTCAATGAGGCAGTAACCAAATGGCCTTCTATTGAGAGAATTTCTGAAGAATCGCACCAAGTTAAAAAAGAAGGATAACGTTCAATATCAGAAACAATCTGATATAACTTTTCAGCAGAAGCTTCTACTTCAATTATTCGTTCAATAATAGCCAAGTGTTTAAAACAACCCTATGGCATTTAAGAAAATTACAAGGACTCCAATTGGAGCGATGTATCTAGCCAGAAATCTCCAAAATTTATACTGAAATTTACGGTTAATATCAAGCTCATCAGAAGAAGACTTTTTTGACATAAACCAACCTGCAAAAACTGTGAACAAAAGTCCACTTGTGGGCAATAGTATGTTGGAAGCAAGGTGATCAAAATTATCGAATAATGTGCCTTTCCAAAAAGTAAAGTCTGACAACTCATTACCTGATAGTACGGTAAATAATCCTAGGGCCCATATGATTGAACCCATAATGATTGCCGACAATCCTCTACTCAGATTTTTACGTTCTATCATCCATGCAACAGAAGGTTCAAGTAAGCTGATAGCGGACGTCAATGCTGCAAATCCAAGTAATATAAAAAATATTGAACCAAAGAAAACGCCACTAGGCATTTGACCAAATGCAAGTGGCAGTGTTTTGAAAATTAATCCCGCACCTGCGATTTGAGATGGATCAAGGTTATTATCAAAAACTATGGAAAAAACAACCAGACCAGCCACTAGGGCAATTAAAGTGTCGCAAAAAATGATTGCAAACGTGGTTTTAAATATTGATTCCTGTTTCGGCAAATATGCTCCATAGGCAACAACACAACCCATACCAAGACTCAATGTGAAAAAAGCATGTCCCATGGCTGCCAACACACTACTGCCATCAATTTTTGTAAAATCAGGTTTAAACATAAAAGTAAATCCTTCAGAAATATTACCCTGACTGATGGCATAAAATAACAGCACTATCAAAATGAAAAAAAGAGCAGGCATCAAAATTACTACTACTCGTTCCAATCCTTGTCGAATTCCTTTTGCAATTATCAGAATTGTCACAGCCATGAAAATTGTATGAAAAATCAACTGTGTTGAAAAAGATTGGTTTAAGTTCTCGAATACTTGGTTTACGTCTGGGGCCATCAAACCAGTAAACGTTCCTTTTGACGATAAAATAAAGTAATTGAGGGTCCAGCCTGCAATGACGCTGTAATAGGACAAAATAAGAAATCCTGCCACCAGACCAATCACCCCAACGAATTTCCATGTCCCACTGCCAGTCTCTTCACGGCCAAGAAGTTCCATTGAGGTAATTGGGTTCCGCCTTCCCCTTCTTCCCAGCATGATTTCTGAAATCATGATGGGCAAACCAATCGCGACTATGCACAGCAAATAAACAAGCACAAAGGCGCCACCACCATTAACACCAGTTATATAAGGAAATTTCCAAATATTACCCAATCCAACTGCAGAACCAGAAACTGCCAGAATAAATGCTAATCGAGAAGACCATTGACCATGAAGAGATTGACGTTCAGATGGAGAGTTTTTTTCACTCATAACTGGATGGAGTTATAATTGTTACTTTATTTAACTTGAAACCAAGCTTAATGGAATTTCCATACTAATGACAACAACAATTATTGAGAATAAAAAAGCAAAGTTTGATTTTTTCATTGAAGAAAAAATTGAAGCTGGAATCGCTCTGAAGGGCTGGGAAGTAAAAAGTTTAAGATCCAACAGAGGAAATATCAAAGAAAGCTATGCTCTTGTTAAAGACAATGAAGTATTCATAATTGGATCACATATTTCTCCTTTGCCGAATGTAAATATAAATGAAGAGAGCGATCCAACAAGAACGAGAAAATTACTACTCAAAGCTAAAGAAATTTCAAAAATATCTGGGCTTGTCACACAGAAAGGTTACACCTTAATCCCCTTATCGTTTTACTGGAAGGAAGGTAAAGTTAAAGTTATGATTGGCCTTGCTAAAGGCAGGAAAAAACAAGACAAACGAGCCCTGTTAAAAGAAAGAGATTGGAAAATGACTCAAAAAAGACTGATTAAAAAGAATTACAATAAATAACGTGCGAACAACAAAAATAAACACAATTCTCTGGATTTTGGTGTTTTTCATCTTTAATACAAAAGCAGTTTTCTCCAATCAGAATCATGACAACGACAATCATCCACTAACATCTTTGGTTAGCTGCCCTCAAGAATCAGACACAGAAGGAAGAAAATACCTTACTGAGGGAATGATGCATTCAGAAGCGATGTTCAATGAACTTAGACATAATATTCCTGGATTAAAAAATCTTAACAACAAACAAATTATGGGAATGATGAAATTAATGGGGCCTAATTATTATTGGAACTTTGACAAAAAAGATCCTAATCAAAAAACGGCTGCTCTGTTACTGGCTCATGGTTATGGTGAAGAAGGTGATTTAGCATTGCACAACAGCATGACTGATATTTCCTCAAATCACATAACCACACTCTCTTTAGGGATGAGCATGATGACATCAAAACACATTGAGTGTGCCCTTTCTGAGATTAGAGCAAAAGGTGCAGAAAAAATTTATATTGTTCCCATCAGCAGCACACCACACAATACCTTAGTCCAACAATGGGAATATATATTTGGATTAAGAAATGACCATGCTTATACCAGAGTCAAGTCTCTACGACCAGACGATGTTGTTTTTTTAGACCCCATCAGCGATCATCAAATTGCAAAAAAAATCGTCCTTGATTATGCACTAGAACTCAGTACCAATCCCAAAAATGAAACTGTGGTGATTATTGCCCACGGTCCAGTTGGAAAAACTGATAATGAACTTGAATTGAAACTTATGGAGAATCTGGCTGTTTATGTTCGTGAAAATGGGAAATTTAATGATGTTAGACCCTTTACTCTGCAAGATGACGCACCTAAAGAAATAAGAGATAAAAACGTCAAGCAAATAAAGCAATTCATAGAGAACGCTACTCTTGATGGCAAAAAAGTTTTAATGGTCTCCAATTTAATGTCAGGCAAAGGCATACAAAGAAAAATTAATGAAGATTTTTCAGGCCTAAATTACAAATTTAACTCCAAAGGTTTTCTGACTCATCCACTGTTCAAAGAATGGATTCTGCAATCCATCGAATCGAGCGATAAATAACAACACTTTTATCTTCCTAAGGTTCTTGAGATAATCCTTTCACTAATAATTGATTTCAAGGGGGCGACAAGGTTTCGACGTTGGTATTGAGACTTTATGTGCATGTCGAGGCTACAGAGTTCTCGTTAAACTCTCTGTAAAAAACTAGTTGCAAATAACAACTACGCACTAGCTGCTTAAATCCAGCTGGCATCAATTACTACTCTCTTGGGGGTTTTAATTGATGAAAAATACCCAAGATCGTGATTATGCGTTCTCTTCAATTAATCATTAAATATAAAATTAGAGATCGCTTGATGCTATCCTTCCTTTCGGTTACATCAGGTTAAAATAAAAGATCTGGATAAACATGTAGATCATTCTGTGGATAGCTAGCGGACGCGGGTTCGATTCCCGCCGCCTCCACCATCAAATTAATTCAATGCAAAATAAAATTCAAAAATACCCAAAGGATCTAGGGTTTTATATGCCTGCAGAATGGCAGCGTCATGATCGATGCTGGATGCATTGGCCAACAGGCATTGACCCCAGAAGATATCCAAACCTTGACAAAATGAGACAAGGTTACGCAAACACAGCTAGGGCAATTGTCGAATTTGAACCGGTAACGATGATTGCCAATAAATCCGATGTAGAAGAATGCCAAAAACTTTGTGGGGAGAAAGTTGTAGTTATGCCACTACGAATTGATGACAGTTGGGCACGTGACTCAGGTCCCACTTTTGTTACCAACGGTCTTTCAATTGCAGGGGTCGATTGGACTTTCAACAATTATGGAGAAAATATTGATTTCTCGTATAAAAACGATGCTTTAGTAGCATCAAAACTAATAAAACATCTTAATATGGAATGTTTTCAAGCGCCTATAGTTTTAGAAGGTGGTGCCATTCATACTGATGGCAACGGTACTTTAATGATCACTGAAGATGTTCTTCTTGATCCTAGAAGAAACCCGGGTCTAACAAAAAAAGAAGCTGAGCTCATTCTTTCGAAATACCTAGGTGTTGAGAATTTTATTTGGCTGATTGCAGCACTAGAATATGACGATACAGGGGGACATGTTGATAATCTTGCGTGTTTTACCCCATTTAACCAAATTCTAGCTTTATCAGAAACTGATTCTGAGGATTCCAATTATGAACGTTTGCAAGAAAATAGAAATCGTCTACAACACGCACAAAACACCAACGGAAAGAACTTTGATATTATTGAAGTACATCAACCGGCATATCGGAAATTTCTTAATGAAAGAATGCCCTTATCCTATATAAATTTTTACATGGCAAATCAATCAATCATTATGCCTGTCTTTGATGATCCCAGAGATAAAAAAGCAATTGAAACTATCAAGAACATCTTCCAAGATAGGACAGTAATTCCTGTTGAGGGGTTATCTATAGTTGAAGGCGGAGGATGTGTCCACTGTATTACCCAACAACAACCATCTATTAACTAAGGAGTCATTATGAGAAACGTAACGGTAGCAGCAACACAAATGGCTTGCACTCATAATTCAGAAGAAAATATCGACAAGGCGGTGGGATTAATCAAGGCTGCAAAACAAAAAGGTGCGAATATTATTTTGATTCAAGAAATGTTTGCATCTCTTTACTTTCCTTGCATCAATGATCCAGAAAATTTTAATCTCGCTATGCCTTACAAAAACAACCCAATTTTGAAAAAAATGGCAGAAATCGCCAAAGAATTAGATGTCGTTTTACCTGTCAGTTTTTTTGAAAAAGACAACAATACATACTACAACTCATTGGCTGTTATTGACGCCGATGGAAGCATCATGGATCTATACAGAAAGTCTCATATACCTGATGGGCCAGGCTATGAAGAAAAATATTATTTTCATCCAGGAAATACCGGTTTCAAAGTTTGGGATACAAAATTTGGCAGAATTGGAGTTGGCATTTGTTGGGATCAATGGTATCCAGAAGCAGCAAGAATTATGACTCTTATGGGAGCTGAGATGATCTTTTATCCCACGGCTATCGGCTCAGAACCCGACCCAGAAGCTGATTCTAGAGATTCATGGCAAATTGTTATGCAAGGACACGCTGCTGCAAATAGCATTCCAATAATAGCCTCAAACAGAATAGGGATTGAAAAGAATAAAAAATTCTCGATGAGTTTCTATGGATCTTCATTCATCACAAATGAATGTGGGGAAAAAGTTGAAGAATGTTCCAGAGATCAACAAGAAATCATCGTCCATGAATTTGATCTGGATTCCGTCAGTCTGTACCGTTCATCATGGGGATTTTTTAGAGACCGGAGAACAGATCTCTATGAAAATATTTTCATGGATTAAAGGTTTTGGAGAATCAGAAAAACACAGACCCACTGGTTAGATCAGCCTCCATAGCATCATTATTGGTTGCATCAACCTTAATCGTTCTCAAATACTACGGTTGGGTAGCAACGACTTCCGTTTCCTTGTTGGGATCTTTAGCCGACTCCCTGATCGACTTTCTCGCATCAGTATTCGTATTTATTGCGATTAGTTACTCACTATTACCTGCTGATGCAAAACACCGGTTTGGTTACGGTAAATCAGAAGGGTTAGCAGCATTTATACAATCCCTGCTTATCGGTATTTCTGGAATTTACGTCTGTTTTGAAGCAATTAAAAGATTACTTAACCCAAGTCAAATTAGTCAACCTAGCATTGCCATTTGGATTATTCTTATATCAATTGCCCTGACCATTACTTTGGTTATGTATCAAAAATATGTTGTTAAAAAAAGTAAATCAATGGCCATTGAATCGGATCAATATCATTATCTAACCGATATATTTATTAATTTATCAGTACTCTTTTCAATAGTCATCACGGGTTGGACCCGATTTGTATTTATAGACGCTCTAGTTGGGTTGTTGATCTCAGGGGTAGTCTTATACACGTCAGTCACCTTGTTAAAAAAGTCCTTTAAAATACTACTTGACCAAGAAATCCAGTCTGATGATCGGGATCGGATTAAAGAAATTGCACTTGACCATCCAAAGGTTCTTGGATTCCACGATTTGAGGACCAGAGACACGGGTCGTAAATATATAATTCAGTTTCATCTGGAGCTTGACCCAAACATGAGTTTATTGGAATCTCATGAAATCACCGATGAGGTTACGGACAATGTCCTCAAACTGTATCCTGACTCAGAGCTGATTATCCACACAGACCCACTTGGCATTGATGAGGTGAGAGATCAGTTTGAGTAAACAACAATAAAAAGCTAACATACATCATCGTTTTTTATTTGAATAAAAATATGAAAATAACCTCCAAATTCTTCTCGCTCTTGACTTTAACCCTGCCCTTAATCCTATCAACTGGACTCAGTGCAAAGTCTATAATAGAAATCGATGCTGCCATTGAAAGTTCCCTGAATAGATTTACCGAAGAAATTCAAGGCGCAGAGTCCTATTTAGAAGGGGCAAGGGGAATTTTAGTCATACCTAGAATGTGGAAAGCAGGTGTTTTACTTGGATTTGAATTTGGCGAAGGTGCCCTAATTGTCGATGGGATAAAAATTCAATATTACAAAGCGCTCACCACATCCGTAGGTCTCCAAATAGGTGTAGGATCCAAAGACTTAGTTGTGCTCTTCTTTGATGACACTGCCATGGACAATTTCTTATACAGCTCTGGATGGGAAGTTGGTGTTGATGGTGCGGTTGCGTTATTCTCAAGAGGAGCCGCAGGTGCTGTGGATTCAATCACTTTTAAAGATCCGATTGTGGGCTTTGTCTTTGGGCAAAAAGGACTGATTGCAGGTGTGAGTATGGAGGGAACAAAGTTCACAAAAATCTGGCCTGATACTGAAGCTGAGGTTGATCAAGAGCAAGATGCAATTGAAACATTCAATGAAAGAGTAACGGATTAGAAACACGGTTTGTGTTTACGTCACTCTTTAATTCAGTTACCTCCAGAAGAAACCTTTTTCAACTCTCAATTGCACTTGGTGCTACTGGGTCTTTCCAACCCACAACTGCCCAACAAACAACAAAAGACAATGGACTAGACTTCAGTATTCCAGAGGATAATCTATATGCCTTTGGAAAATTATGGGGATCGTACAATTCCAAACCAACATATGGAGGCTATCAAGGTGTCCAATTTGCAAGGATCGGTACCAAACGGTTGATTCCTTTATTTGGTTATGCAGGATTTGGCAACATGCAATCCCGGCTTAACAGTGATGGCTCAGTTAATATTAGAGGCACAGAAGCAGGCTATTTTACGGATTTGAAAACAGGACAAATTATAGACAGTTGGGACAATCCTTGGACCAATGAAACGGTAAAAGTTTTCCCCTTTATTAATAGAAAAATGCGGGGCCATCTGACAACTAAAATGCCAAAATTTATTATGGGAAATGCAGCACTTGATGAACCCACACTGATGAATCAAGCCGATGCACGAAAAGATCTTGCAACTGTGCCATTTTTATTGCCCTGGCAAAAACTGGGGGACCAGTATTTATTGACCTGGGAATATTCACACGAATACACCAACCCCGTCACTAAAGACAAATGGCCCAAAGCTCATACCACAAATAGGATCAACCCTTCTGAACACTTTTCTTTTTATACACCGGTTCGTGAAATGAATGACAGGTCAATACTTTCCTCCCCTTTTCATGCTGGATTCATGCGTACATCTCCATGGTGGCCTTGGATGAAAATGGGACAAAATAAAATTAATGGGTGTTTATTTGGGAGGATGCACAGTTACCAAATAACGGGGACGATTGATGATATTCCTGCACCAGTTCTGAAAAAAGTTGAAAAAGATCATCCAGATATTCTTGAAATCCAAACGGGTTGGGGGCAAACCAATCCGAAGGGGACTTGGGAAGCCTACGCAGAAGAAATTGCTCCTGAGATCCTGCCAAATTAATCACACAGTTAATTTCACACTCTCTTCTCTTTTTAATGTTTTAATAGAAATTTAATTAATTTAAACTTTAGGTTGTGAACATTAATTATAAATTGCTGCTCCTACTCGTCGTTTTGTGCCAAAGTTGCACTCAGGCAATTGTAATCAATACAGTCGTTCCCGAACCCTTAGTAGAAAAAATAGAAAACTTCAATCTTGGTGTTATCTACGAAGACAATATCCAGAACTATCAGTATGAAAACATCAATTCAGAATCGTCTGCGTGCTGTGAAATAAACTTTTCTGACAGTCAACTGAATTTATTTAGAAAGATATTTCAGAGCTTCTTCCCAGGACTGATAGAACTGCCTAATAACAATAGTGAAATGCTCTCAAATGTTGATCTTTATATGGAACCTCAATTGGATACCTTTGAATTTCTTAGCCCAGAAGAATCAAGGAATGACAAATACGCTGTCTGGTTAAAATACAAAATTGATATTTTTGACAATAAAAAAACCTTGTTATCAAGCTGGCATATAACCGGTTATGGGGAACAGGATACTGGATCTTTTGGAGGAAATGAATCGTTAACAAAGGCTATAGACCTGGCTTTAAGAGACACTGGCGTCAATCTGGCGATTCAAATCGAAGATGATTTCGATAAATTAGTAAAATTAATCAGTACCGACTCATGAAACACTCCACTTTAATTTTTTTCTTATCTGGATTCTTCTTTATGGCTGGCTGCACGACAACTCGACTTGAGGAACAAACCAACCTACCTTTTGAAATTCTTGAAGGAGAATCAGTGGTAATCATCTCGAACAGTTATCATGTAGGTAATGAGACGGAAACTGATTTCCTGCAATGTATTAATAAATCACTCATCAAAAAACAAAAAACTTTTAACGTAATACCAACACAGCAATTCATAAACCAACTATATCCTTGGTTTGAGCCTAGGACAGCTCCACAAACAACTGACGATCTTTCTAGTTTTCTTGCTAGGGATCTGGTTCGAGAAAAGATAGAAACGCTTGATGTTAAATATTTCATCAACATCAGCGGTCAAACCAAAACAAATGCCAGCTCCGGAGCATTGACTTGTGCTGCAGGCCCAGGTGGTGGAGGTTGTTTTGGACTTGCTTGGTGGGATGACACCTCTTCTTACTCGGCATCTATATGGGATCTAAGTGAAGAAGCATCTGTTGGTAACGTCAGTGCAAGCGTCAGTGGAACTTCAGTAATTCCTGCTCTAGTAATACCTATCCCAATTCTTGCAAGAACCCAAAAAACAGCCTGTGAAGAACTTGCAGATCAAATACTTGATTTTTTTTCACGCAATTAATTAATTGGGGAAAATATGAATAAGAGTCATAAAAGCGTATTACTTATTGCAATTCTTTTAGCCGTAACTCCGATTCAAAGTCAGTTGGTGGGAGATGAAAATATACCAGCCATCCTTGTGGAAAACCCAGTGGATAGTCATTTGCTTAAATTGGTTGCCGCCCTGTCAGAACAAGCTCATTTTTCAAGAAAAAAAGTTACCAATGAATTGTCCCCTTTTATACTAGTTAATTTTTTAGAAAAGCTTGACCCAGTAAAAATGTATTTTACTAGATCTGATATACGATATTTTCAAAGATATCGCTTCAAAATTGATGACGCATTAAAACAAGGGAACCTTGAACCAATCTACGATATTTTTAGGGTTTACAGACTCCGTGTACAACAGAGGCTTGGATTTTGTGTAAAAATCCTGCTCACCCAGGAGCACAATTTTGAATCAGATGGTTCTTACGACTTTAACCGTCAAGTAAAAAACTGGTTTGATGACATTGAAGAACTGGAAAATCTTTGGCAAAAGAAAACTCACAACGATTTGCTTACTTTAATTCTTGCCGGTCAATCCAAAGAAATGGCAATAGATGTGTTGGAAAAACGCTACAGACGGTTTATTAGGAAAGTCAATTTATTTGACGAAGAAGATGTGATCAGCATCTTTTTAAATGCTTATGCCCATACCTTGGATCCACATTCTAACTACCTAAACCCAACCCAATCAGAAGAGTATGAAATTCAAATGAGTTTATCCTATCAAGGAATCGGTGCCCGATTGAACCTAGCTGATGAACAGGTTCAGGTCGTTAATATCATACCTGGTGGCCCGGCAGCAAAAGATGGCAGATTGAAACCAATGGATAAAATTATCGGCATCATAGATGAAAAGAATAAAACCATCACCGATCTCATAGGATGGGATTTGGATGAAGTTGTCAAATTAATCAGAGGACCGAAAGGGACAAAGGTAACTTTACAGATAGTCCCCAGTGACTCAAACCCTGATGAAACGCCTTATTTACTAACCCTTCAAAGAGACGAAGTGGCGTTGGAAGAACAGGCAGCTTCTAGTCTTATTGAAACATTTGAAATTAAAGACAAAACATACAATATTGGTCTTGTAACGATTCCAAGTTTTTATCAAGATTATCAGGCAAGGAGTAAAGGCGAAGCTGAATACAGGAGTACATCTGAGGATGTAAAAAAACTTGTTCAAAACCTTTTAGAAATCGGTATTGATGCCTTAGTCATTGACCTTAGGGGTAACAGTGGTGGCCTATTGACTGAGGCTACCGCTCTTACCGGGCTTTTCATTGACGATGGGCCTGTTGTCCAACTGAAAGATACGCGCAATAAAATTGAAATTATAGATGACCCAATATCTGGTTCAGTATACGAAGGCCCATTAGCGGTGATTGTTGACCGATACAGTGCTTCAGCGTCAGAAATTTTTGCTGGAGCCATTCAAGATTATTCTCGGGGCATTGTGGTTGGCCAACAAACATTCGGTAAAGGGACAGTACAAAGTCTTTACCACTTGGATCGATATTCCAGATTCCAATCAAAAAAGGGTTTTGGACAATTGACGTTGACGATAGGAAAATTCTACAGAGTCTCTGGCCAGGGGACTCAAAACAAAGGGGTTATCCCAGACATTAGATTACCATCTTTCATTGACGAAGAAGTGGTTGGAGAAGATACAAAAAAGAACACACTCCCATGGGACCAGATTATGTCATTGGAGTATGATTCTGATTTAACATTCCATCAATCCATCGAGAAACTAAAAAAGAATTTTACTGAAAAATCCAAAGAGAATTTACCACTTTTATTTCTCCAAGAAGACATTGATCAGATCACTGAGCAAAACAAACAAACCAAAATGTCCTTAAACTATGAAAAAAGGAAAATAAAAAGGGACCAATTTAAAAAAGTTACTCAAGATAGAAGAACTAAAAGACTTGAAGAACTGGGTTACGGTAATGAAAATAATTTTAACGACTTCGCGTCAAAGACGCTGTTAAATGAGGTCTTAAGCACCGTGGTCAATCTTATTGAATCAAAGGATATTGAGTCAGGTTAACAATCCTTAATTAACCTTTAGGCCATTCTTGATGGTGTAAATCGATCACAAACTTGTGCTTGTGAACAACTTCTTGATGTTGGTGTTCATGTTTATGAGATTCTTGCTCTAGATCGCTACCGTGTTGGTGTATATGGTGTTGGTCATCGTGCCCGTGTGCATGAGAATGTACCAGTGTTTTGTGTTGATGATTAAGAATATTTTCATCTTCGGTGGGCCAGAATAAAATGCTAAAAATAAAACAGATTAAAACTATGCAGGCCAGAAATGCAGCACTAAAGCCAAAGCCAAAATACAAAACCAACTGTCCAGTGATTGGATAAGTTATTAACCAACACAAATGCGAAAGTGCAAATTGTGCCGAAAAGTAAGATGATCTATCCGATGGGTCTGCAGACATATTAACTATTTTTCCTGATGGTGTCTGAACCAGTGACCACCCTACTCCAGTTATGAACCAACAAAAAAGAGCAAAAGAAAACATGGGCTCTGTTGCCATCAAACCCAACCCTGCAGCTAAAAATATTGCTCCAGATTGAACAATGAGTTTGTCACTAAATATACTTGATAATTTTGGAAAACTTAGAGCTGCTAACATGGACCCAAAGCCGGAAGCTGCAAAAAATATTGCCAATTCACTGTCACTGCCCCCTAAGTATTCTTTCACGTAAATTATTGTGTTGACAATAATCATTGCACTCGCACAAGCCACAGCGAAATAAAGTACTAATAGCGATCGCAATCGAGGTGTTTTGAAATAAGCTACTATTCCATAACTGACTTCATTCCAAATGCTACCTGTCCTTTGCACTGGTTTTGGTGCAGGAATGGTCGTAACAACAATAATGGCTGCTGAAATTACAAAAGCCACTGAATTCCCCACAAACAAACCAGAGTAGGAAAAAAACAACAACGCTAAGGCAGCAAAGGTTGGACTTAATAAGTTTTCTAAATCATAAGCGAGTCTTGAGTAAGAAAGCGCTTTTCCATACATCACATCGTCTTCTAGAATATCAGGAATCACAGCCTGGAAGACGGGCTTGAAGCCTGCAGAGAACAAATTCAACAGAAATATAAGAAGATAGATATGCCACAACTCAGAAACAAAAGGCATTAACAGGACGAGAAATGCCCGTATTACATCCAAAGAGATTAAAAACGGTTTTCTGGCAAACCGATGGACCAGACCCCCCACTATTGGAGCAAAAAAAACGTAAGCAATCATTTTACATGCCAAAGCAATGCCTAAAACAGCACCGGCATTTTCACCGGCAAGGTTGTAAGCCAACAAAGATAAGCCAACTGTTGAAAGTCCTGTTCCAACCAATGCAATAATCTGAGCTGTGAAAAGTTTTCTAAAACTTGGATTCGTTATTGGATTCGAACTATTCATTGGATTTTGTTGAAAGTGTATTCAAGTACAATCAGTTTGTTAAACCATTCGTTAACCAATAAATTTTTGGTTAATTTATTTTGAACGGAGTTTGAATTGCCAGTCTTTTTAGACGCTTCTTTGTCCGATTCTTGAATCTCACCACGACTTGAACGGAATAAACCTGTCTCTTTCACTTCTAAGATTTTTGCATCCAAAAAAAGTCTGAATTTCACATTATAAACATACCTAATATTTTCATAATCATGCTCTCCATAGTACATCTCTACATCGACTGTATATGGAGACAGAAAATTCATTTCAACGTGAATGTCAGGAAGAAGATGATTAGAACTTAACAGTAGGTGCATGTGTGGTTCTGGTGAGAATTTAAATTTTGTTTGATTCTCTAATGGACTTAAGAGCATTTGTTCAATTATTGTAAAATTATGCTCGTAAGTGGAATAAAGATTATCAACTAAGTTCTCAGATTTAACTGCACTTATCTCTTTAATCTCAAACAATGGTGAATTTGTTTTCATATTAATGTCTTGAATGGAATTATAATGCAAATACAAGATGCATAGGTACCTTAAAAAACTCAGCGCTGGGTCTGTGGCCCAGGACCCTCTGATTTTCCAGAGTTTACAAAGTGGTAGAGCTATCAGGAAATATTTCCTTAATCCCAGACTCGGTGATGAAAACTTGGCTAGAGATGGCTCAGTAATCCGTCCTGTGTATTAGTCGATTACAGTTTTTAACAAAAAAGGAGAAACAAAATGACATTTGCTTATGTGTGTATAGTAATAGCCTTAATACTGCCCATGATTTGGGCAGGTATTGCAAAAAAAGAATCCAAAATTCCAATCAATAATAATGCTCCAAGAGACCATATCCATCATCTTCAGGGGAGAGCGAAAAATGCCTACGGTGTTGAGCAAAACAGTTACGAATCATTCCCACCCTTTGCAATTGCAGTGATAGTTGCACATCTCACAGGTGGAATTCAATTGACTATTGATATCTTGGCAGGTCTGTATATTGCTTCTAGGCTGCTGTATGGGGTTTTTTACCTTCAAGGGAAAGGCACACTTAGATCTGCAACCTTTATGGTTGGATTGATTGCAACAATTTCACTATTTTTTGTTGGCTAAAATTAATTCAATCTAAATTTAGTAAATGATTCTTGTAGTGTCTTAGCTCATAAATGGATTCGAAAATATCATCTCGAGCGAGATGTTTGGATGTTTTGCTGTACGATCTTGCAACCTCAGGTGCCCAGAGTTGAGAGACTATTTTAATCGAGGTGACATCCAGGTTCCTATAGTTGAAATGAGCTTCAAGATCCGGCATTAATCTTGCAAGAAATCTGCGATCTTGACAAATACTGTTCCCACACATTGG
>ERZ651768.443-NODE-443-length-31190-cov-4.984926_pt1 | contig 31190 bp, 28 predicted proteins | sample MGYA00514754_ERZ651768 | MGnify/ENA metagenome assembly ERZ651768
GGTGTGGGCTCAGCCTCGGCCGCGGCTGCCTCCAGTATCTCGACCGGAGTTTCGGCGCAGGTCATCTCCGGGTGTTCTTCGGCCATTTTAAGGAAACCTTGCCGGGCTTCCGGTTCCATTGGTTCAGGCATAAAGGTTTTACTGTAATCGAATGTTCGAAAATGTGGTGTCTGAGGCTAAAGGCATCGGTTAAAAATAACCTTGGCGGAGACCGTTACGGCTCCGCCAAGGTTTGATCGCTACTGATTTGTCCCGTCTTCCAGCGGCCGCGGCCGGAGGATTGATGGATCAGAGATTGAGCTGAGGCACTAGGTAACCGGACTGCTTCTTGTAGATCTGCAGGCGGCTCCGCTGGGTGTCGGCGACCATCAAGCGGTTGTTGGCCGCATCCCATTCTACTGCGGTGGGCTGGGCGAACGTCCATTCTGGCTCGGTGGAGCGGACTTCACGGCGGCGCTTGCCGTAATCGTCGTTGGCGTCTACGGTCATCTGCGCCCACTGTGATAGCTGTTGGGCGTCACCGACCAGGGCAGTCAGGAACTGGCCGTCGGCGGTGAAGATATGGACCTTGCCGCGGTCCCAGCGGTTGGCGCTCCAGTCGCAGACATAGATGTCGCCTTCCGGGTCAACGGCAACGTCGGTCGGGCCGGTAAGCTCGCCGCGTTTGGTACCGGGCCGTCCAATCTGGGTCTCGAACTTGCCGTCGGCCGAGAACTTCTGGACCCGGTGGTTGTTGAAGTCGGCAACGTAAACCTTGCCGTCTTTATCTACCGTCAGACCCCAAGGGGCGTCGAACTGACCTTCGCTCACGCCTTTGGAGCCGAAGGAACTGATGAATGTGCCGTCGTTCTTAAACGTCCGGACTTTATGGCTCCGGCTGTCACTGACGTAGATGGTGCCGTCCGAGGCAATGGCGATACCGGCGGCCCCGTTGGGCTCCTCTTCGCCAGGTTGAACGGTGTTGAATGAACGGACGAGGTTGTTGTCCTTGTCGAACACTGAGACGCGGTTTAACCATTCGTCGGTGACGAAAATCTCGCCCTGGTCGTTGGACGCGATACCAGCGGGCCAGATCAATTGGCCGTCCTTGTCGCCGTAGCGGCTGAATTCATCCAGGAATTCCTCTTCGCCCCATTCGGCGCCGATGGTGAGCTTGGAGATGCGCTGTCCTACGCCGGTGCGGTTCCAGCCAACGTTGCTGATGCTCTCACTGCCCCGGTTGGCAACATAAACTGTGCCGTCGGGAGTGAACGTCATGGCATTGGGCAAGTTGAAGCCCATTCCTGACTGGGAGCCGCGGCCAACGTTGTGGCTGTAGTCGTAGGTCCTGCCTGCCACTGTTTCCGTAAGCATTAATTTCCTCCGTATATTGATGCTCGGTGCAACTGCGAATCATCGGAGTGTCTACCGGGGCATCTGTCTAACGGGCGGCGCATGCGCCGCCCGTATCGATTCAATTTTGCAAACTAGCCCGAAGGCCGGTAATCTCGCCTAGGCGAAGATGGGCAACTTCTCGAAGCTGCCGTCAACGATGGGTTTGCCGTCCAGGCCCATCCAGTCTTCCATGATAGTGGTGTACAGGCCTCGGAAGTCGTAGTTGGGTACGACGTCGCCCTGTTCCAGGTCCTCGGACTTCATGGAGGGGAATTCGCTGTACTGCCCACCCTTTACGTTGTCGCCGAACATGAAGGCGGCTCCACCAGCGCCGTGGTCGGTGCCGGAACCATTGTCATGGGTCCGCCGTCCGAACTCGGTGAACATCAGGACAGAAACGTTGTCACTGACGTCGTGCTCGCGGAGGTCATCCAAGAAGGCATCGAGGCCCTCGGAAACATCCTTCCACAGTTTGTCGGCCATGCCATTCTGGTTGGAGTGGCTGTCGAAGCTTCCGTGGTCGACGTAGAAGATGCGAGTGCCGAAGTTGGCCATGTGGACCTGGGCGATGCCCTTCAACTTCTTGGCGATGGGGGTGTCGGGGTATTCAACGTTGGAGGAATACATGCCCGGCGCCTTGTTTAGGATGTCGGCGCCTTCCAGGGTGTCCAGGCCGGTCTGGCCCATGTAGTCCATGACGGCGCTGCTGCCGATGGCCGGCGAGTACATCCGAGCGAAGCGGTCAAGAATCTTGGTCCGCTGTTCCTTCTCGGTGATACCGGTAAGAAGGCCGTAGTTATCGAGATCGTCGACAACTGCCACCGGGGTTCCCGGCAACGCCAGGGCCCGGAACAGGGAAGGACCGAAGCTGACCGTGGTCAGTACGTTCTCTTTTGTGGGGTCAAGATCGCGGGTGGCGCGGCCCAACCAACCCTCTGTTCCCAGCGCGATCGGCTCACAGGTGTGCCAGATGTCCATCGAGCGGAAATGGGAGCGAGGGGATTTGGGGTAGCCGATGCCATGGATGATGCCCATGTCGCCCCGGTCGTAGACCTTCTTCAGAGGTCCCATCTCGGGGTGGAATCCAACTTTGTCATCGATCTTGATCACGCGATCTTCAGCGATACCCACCGTGGGGCGGGCATCCCGGTAGATGGGGTTGGCGTAGGGAATAACTGTGTTCAAGTAGTCATTGCCCCCCGACAACTGGAATACAACCAGAACCGGGTCTTTTTTCGTGCTAGTCATTGGTTAGTTATCCTCCTACGAATTAGGCGTACTGGTACTCGCGCAGCGAGACGATCAGTTGAAGAAGTTCGGATACGCGGACCGTGGATTTTTCTATGTCGTCAGCCGATTTCCAGGAGAAGTCGCCGCCTTCTGCAAGGAAGCCGATCAACTCAACATGGCTCTCGGGATTGACTTCCAGGGGACCCATCAGGTCCAGGGCGCCGTTGACCACTGCCTCAGGTGAGGTGTCACCCTGGGCGATCATCCGGTCGACCATGTTCCTGATACCGGGGCGGGAAACGTCACCGACCAACTCGGCGGTGAAGTTGACGCGGCGCATCAGGGAGCCGCTGTTGATCCACTCGGCGCCGGTGTGCCAACCCTCAACGCTGGGCGGGTTCAGCAGGTCCTGGCCCATGTAGTTGGGCTGACGGGACAGGTCGCCGATGCCGGGGGCGGGGAACTCGGCGCCTCCGACCATCCGGAGAGTTCCAACCACCACTTCGGTGGGGTTCTTCAGACGCTCGAACCGGGAGTTCTTGAAGAAGTCAGAATTGAACAGTACACGCAGGGTCGTGCGAATGTCGTATCCGTTGTTGATCAATGTGTTGGCCAGCAGGTCAACGGCTTCCGGGTCGCGTGGCGGGGTCACCGACCATGCCGGGACCTGGACCTCGTCGGCCACGAAGAAGCTATACAGGTGGCGGGCGATGAACCGGGCGCAGGCTGGGTCGTCGGTGATGAACTTGATGATGTCGTCGCCGTTGTGGTTGCCGGTGTGACCCAGGAAGGTCTTATCGCTGTCGTCGTGGTCTTCTTCGCGGTATTCGAAGAACCAGTCGTGGCGGCCGATGGGCCCTCGGGGAAGCTTGGGCTCAATGGTCCAACCGGTGAAGGCCCGGGAGCAGTCCCGAACGTCGTCTTCGGTGTAGTTGCCCACGCCCATGCTGAAGAGTTCCAGCAACTCACGGCCCCAGTTCTCGTTGACCGCGTCGGCGTGGTTGTCGTTGTTGTCCAACCAGTAGATCATGGCTGGGTCCTTGGCCATTTCAAGGAGCAGTTCGCGGAAGTCGCCCAGGCCCTTTTTGCGGAATTTAACGATCATGTCCATGACGTCGTCGTAGTGGTCGACCTTGGAGACGCCTGTAGCGAAGATTCCATGCCAGAAAAGGGACATCTTCTCTTCCAGGGGGCGCTTGGTGTTGACCAAGTCGTGCAGCCACTCGGCGGCGCCCATGCCGGGAAGGGTTCCTGGACGCCAGGTCCAGGGGTGGAAACGCTGCATCTCGTCGCGGTTGAGTTCTTCTTGCACTTCGGTACTGAGAAGTTCTTCCACTGTGGCTTCGTAGCCTACGTCTACGCGGGCTTCAAGCTCGTCGCGGGTGGCGCCAAATCCAGCACGGCGCATAAGGTGGGCCATCAAGGCGATATCCTGGTCACTCATATTGCTCCTCTCATTCGGTGATGCCCCATGTCTTGAGACATACCGTATTTGTAGCCTGGGTAAGGGTACGATTGGGGCGCAGGACGCCCGATACTTCTAGCTTCATATATTAGAGGTGGATGCTTTTCCTTGTCAATGACTATCAAATAATCGTTTGAGAGTTGAAACCTATCGTGATATTGAGTGTGGGCGACTCTGGCGTTAGACTTCTCTTCAAGTGAGTTGATTGCCGGACAAGACCAAGAAAAATTGACCTAGAGAGGCCACAAATGCGGTTACAAGGAAAAGTAGCGCTTATCACCGGGGCGGCCCGAGGACAGGGAGCTGAGGAAGCCAGGATGTTTGCCAAAGAGGGCGCCAAGGTTGTATTGGCCGATGTGACTGATCAGGAGGGCACGGCCGTGGCGGCGGAGATAGCCGAGATGGGAGGCGATGCGTTGTACGTGCATCTGGACGTGACCAACGAAGACGAATGGGACGCTGCGGTACAGTCTGCGGTCGCCAGCTTTGGGAAGTTGGACATTCTGGTCAACAACGCGGGCATCTGGAGGCGGGGCCACGTCCTCGAGACATCTTCAGACCAGTGGGATGACATCATGGACGTGAACGCCAAGGGCGTGTTCCTAGGCACTAAGGCGGCCATACCTGAGATGAGGAAGGCAGGCGGCGGGTCCATCGTCAACATATCGTCCACCGCGGGTCTGGTGGGAAGCAAGACCAGCGCTGCCTATAGCGCGTCTAAGGGCGCGGTCCGCATCTTCACCAAGTCCACGGCCGTCCAGTACGCGGCCGAGGGCATCCGGGCCAATTCCATACACCCGGGGCCGATCGATACCGACATGGGTGACCAGGTCTGGCCCGACGCCGCGAGCAAGGTGGCTTCGGTTACCAGGACTGCTCTAAACAGGATGGGCACGCCAGAAGACATCGCCTACGGAGCGCTATACCTAGCCTCCGACGAGTCGTCCTTCGTTACCGGCTCCGAGCTGGTTATCGATGGAGGAGTGACGGCGCAGTAGGTAGAGTTAACCGCCCAGCAAGTCAGCCAGAGGTCCAACCGGGCCGATGTCTTCCAGGTTGTCCAGCATCGCCAAGGTGGCGGCGGTCTTTTCTTGAGTTAGGGCGACGGCGGCGGTGTCCAGGAATTTGGTCCGGACTTCCTCTGATGTCGCTCCGCGCAAGGACCCTGTGGTAGCGCGGTCGGCCCGCTGGGTCAGAACGCGCCCGTCTTTCAGGTGAATCTCGACCTCGTTGTAAGCCTCGGTCCAACTGGTCTGGCCCTCGAACCCGGCGTGACGTTTCATCTCTATCTTGGGGATCAGTTCCTGGGCCTCAGGGCGCATAACCTGCTCGTCGGTGAACGTCGACATGCCGACGCGGCCGTCCAGAAGCTCGGCGGCCAGGCAGTATTGCATGCTGAACTTGCCTTCAAGGCCTTCTCTGGGCCGGGAGTGGATCAGTGACCGGGGTGGGTCAAAGTCCACCCGCACCTCGATGCGCTCGATGTTGGCCGCATCCAATGCCTCCTGGTGTTGCAGCGCGGTGGTGGCGTCCAGGGCCAGGTGGGCGCTGCCGCAGCAGGGATACTTCTTAATCTCGATCCCCGACTCGATCATGAAGCAGCGGTTGCCCAGGGACGCGGCGGCTTTCTCAGGGTCGTAATCGTTGCCGCCGGAGAAGGCGCGCATGAACCCGAACCGTCCCTCCAGGGCGTCGGTCCCGGCGGTGAACCCTCCTTGAACCAGCTTGGCGGCGGTGATGCCCGACTTGCAGGCGTGGCCGGCGTGGAAAGGCTTGGTCATGGTGCCGAAGTTCTGCCGCAAGCCAGATGATTGGGACGCCCCCAAAGAGATGGCCATGGCTGTTTGTTCGGTGTCTAGACCCAGCAGGCGTGCTGCAGCGGCTGAGGCGCCCAATGCGCCCAGCGGCCCGGTCGGGTGCCAGCCTAGGTCGTCGAAATAGGCGGGGCTGATGGCGTCGCCCACGGCGCAGGCTACTTCGAATCCCACCAGGTAGGCCAACAGCATGTCCCGGCCCGATGCGCCCACCTCTTCCGCCACCGGCAGCGCGGCTGGAATCAGCACCGCGCTGGGGTGGGTCTTCGTTATAAAGGTGATGTCGTCGTAGTCTAATGCGTGGGACATGGCCCCGTTGATCAGTCCAGCTTCTGGAGCGCTGGTCTTGAAGCCGCGCCCGATGACAGTCGCGGCGGGCTTGCCGCCGAGGTCGGCCAGATAGTTGGCCAACACGTCGGCCAGTGGCTCTTTTGACCCGGCTAATGCGCACCCCAGACAATCGATGATCGCGGCCTTGGCGGCCACGATCGCCTCGGGCGGAAAGTCTTCCAGGCTTGCGTTGACGACGTATTCAGCGAACTTTTTGGTGACTTCCAAGGTGGTACTCCCGCAGGGTGACTAAATAGAATTCTTCATCTCAGTAAAGCACGGACGCCTCTCCCAGGCAAATCGGGGCGCTCAGGCGCGCCTTAAGCATGCAAGTGACTTGTCCACGATCGACACCGTCATGGGTGGACGATATCTATGAAATCGAGGATACATTCGCCGACGATAGTGCATAACTGTGGGCTTGGCGGGTACGCAAGTGCCACCGATGTTGATAAGTTGTACTCACGTTGGCGGCGGGGTATCATTGCCGCACAGGCCGACACTTGTCCGATTCATAAATCCCTTCCGAAATAACGGAGAAGATATGAGTACTCAAATCAGCGGAAAAGAGCTTCAGTTAGTTAAGGGGACAGCCTCGCCGGATACCACTCCTCAGACACCCGGCATGATTCGGAGCCCCGGAATAGACAGCAATACCTCCGGGGCCAAGAAGATCTGGCTGGGCAAGGTGGAATGTGTGCCCAATACTATGGGGCCGCCCCACCACCACGGGGAGGCTGAGACAGCCGCCTACATCGTCAAAGGACATATCCGGGTGTATTTCGGCGAAGACTACAAAGAGTACATAGAAGGAGGGCCGGGAGATTTCCTATTCGTTCCGGCCAATTTCAACCACATAGAAGGGAATCCCTATGACGAACCGGCCGAAGCCATCTTGTCGCGGGGTCCGGACAACATCGTCATCAACCTCTGACTCAAGTGGCCTAGCGCCATAACCTGAATAGGTAACCGGCCCGGCCGAGAGCGGCCGGGCCGGTTGCGTTTGGAGGCCGGGAAGCCGCCAAGGCTCGGTTTTGAAGCAAAGACAGGCTGTATACTAGACCCGGCGCACCCAAGGTGCTGTCCCCCGGGGACCATCGGCCATCACACGGACTCTGGCCACTGTGGGCCAAAGCGAACCCTCCGATTTGATCAAAGAACGAATCACACAGAAGATGCGGTTGCCCCGCAACATGTTCTATGGCTGGTGGATAGCGATAATCTCCGCCAGCGTAGATTCCCTGAAGCACGGGACCTTCAACAAAGGGTTCACCTCCTACATCATCCCGCTCCGCAACGAATTGGGTATCGGAGTCGCCGCAATCTCCTTCGCCGAGATGCTGGGCCGGATGGAAGGCGGACTGCAAGGGCCGTTCATGGGCTGGGCTACCGACCGCTTCGGCCCCCGGGTCATCCTGATGTTCGGCGGCATCACCTCCGGCCTCGGGTTTATCCTGCTCTCGTTTACCCAGAACTACCTTTATTTCATCTGCGTTTTCGTGGGGCTGCTGTCACTGGGATTCCGAGCCGGTTACAACAACGCGACCATGCCGGCGATCAACCAATGGTTCCGCCGGAACCGAGGTCTGGCCATGGGGTTGGCCGGGATGGGCACGGCCATCGGAGGCACCGCCATCGCTCCTCTGATGGGCTTCTTGGTTCTCAGCGCCGGTTGGCGCCCCGCGGCTTTCATCTCCGGTGTGATCATCATCGCAGTGGTCATCCCCATGTCATTCTTGATCCGCCGCGACCCGGAGAGCATGGGACTGCGGCCGGACGGAGATTCCATCCCGGACGACGAAGTAGATATCGCAGAGATACTCGGCGGAGAGGATGAAGGTGGCCACGGCGATCGGCACGGGGCAGCCATACTCCATGCCGGTGAGCCTGACTTCATGGCCTCTGAAGCCATGAGGACACCCACATATTGGATGCTGGTCCTGGCGGTCGGCATGCGCAACACGGTCCATTCCGGGACCACGTTCCTGATGGTGCCGCTAGCGGTCTGGTTCTTGATGGGGTCGGGGCGCACCGAGGATGCCTCTCAACCGATAGCGGTGGGATTCATTGGCGTGATGTCATTCAGCCTGCTTTTGATGACGCCCATTGTCGGATGGCTGGGCGACCGGTGGTCGAAAAATAAGTTGAGTTCTGCCTGTATGATCGGCGGAGCGTTGTCTCTGCTGATGCTGGTCCAAGACACCGGAAACATCTGGCAGTTAGTGGCGTTCGTGGTGCTCTTGGCTTTCTCGGAGACGGCCAATCCTTTGGCTTGGGCGATCATGGGTGATTACTTTGGACGGCGCAGCTACGCCACTTTGCGAGGCTGGCAGCATCTGCCCGACCAGTTGATGTCCATGAGCACGCCGGTGTGGATGGGGTTGATATTCGAACATACCGACAGCTACAAATGGGCCCTGATCCCGCTGGTCATAATCTACTGCCTGTCGGCGGTCTTCTACTGGATAATACCCAACCCCAGAACGCCGGCGCGGGTACGGGCTTATCGAGCGGAGAGCCACATCGAATAACGGCTAACCTTCAGGGGTTGCGATCGCTGCAGCGAAGCCTTTGACGGCCCCCTCCAACACCCAGTCCTCGACGCAGTACGAGATGCGAAAGTAGCCCGACGTGCCAAAGCCCCTCCCCGGAACCACCAACACGTTGCTGTTCAGAAGTGTCTTGCAGAAGGTGACGTCGTCTTCGATTGGCGCCTTGGGGAAGAGGTAGAAGGCGCCCTGGGGCCGGAACACATCGTAGCCAAGCTCTCCCAGGTGCCGGCAGAGATAGTCCCTTTTCTTCTCGTAGTACCCGGCGTCCACACTTACGCCCTGCAGGTTTCGGACGATGTGCTGCATCAGGGCAGGGGCGTTGACGAAACCAAGGGTACGGTTGCAGAAAGAAAGCCCGGCAGACAGTTCCTCTTTGTCCGCGTAATTGGGGTTTACCGCGATGTACCCGATTCGCTCTCCCGGCAATGCCAGGTCTTTTGCGTGGGAGGTGACCACCACGCTATTGTCGTATTGGGGCAATACCTGGGGGAAGCTTATGCCGTCGAAGATGATGCGCCGGTAGGGCTCGTCGCTGATGATAAAAATCTCGGTGCCGTGCTCGGCTTGCTTCCGCTCCAACAATGCCGCCAATCCCGTGAGCCTTTCCTCCGAATAGACGGCGCCGGAGGGGTTGTTGGGGGAGTTGATCAGGATTGCCCTGGTCTTTTCAGTCACGACGGCTTCAATCTTAGCCAGGTCGGGCTGGAACTGGTCATCGCAGGCCGCCACCACCGCCACGCCGCCGTGGTTGTCGATGTAATAGAGGTATTCGAAGAAGTAAGGCGCCAGGATTATCACCTCGTCGCCTTCGTTCAAGATGGTCTTTAGCACCACGTTGGCGGCGGCGGCGGCCCCGCAGGTCATGATCACGTCGCCGCCGGAGAAGTCGAGGCCGGTCTCGGCACTCAGTGTGTCCGCCACGGCTTGCCGAGTCTCCATGTAGCCGGGGTTTGGCATGTAGCGGTGCATCCCTGAGAGAGGGGCATTGGCCAGGCGGCGCAGCTCATCTTGGAACTCCTGAGGCGGCTCCATCACCGGGTTTCCCAGAGACAGGTCGAACACCTTGTCGGCCCCGATCTGAGCCTTGAGTGCCAAACCCTCTTCAAAAACACGGCGGATCCAACCGCCCTCTTCCATGAACCGCCGGACCTTCTGCGAAACCGCCATTGACCTACCTCCGCCAGCATCTCAGCCGCCCCTAGAACCGAGCTAGGCGAGTGTAGCAATGGCGGTTCTGGGTGTCAAAAATCGAGGATTTTTCAGGCGAGATGATCTGTAGAAGCCACCCCATCCTCAATCCGAAACCTGAACTCCCGCCCGAACTGGTACACCAACCCGTAACGCACCAGCCCCATGTCCACCTGACTCCCCAAAATCGAAGCCATTGACGTCACCGGCCTGTCCGCTATCCCACAGGGGATGATGTTCTGGTAGTAGGCGAGGCCGGTGTTCACGTTTAAAGACAGGCCGTGGAAGGCTATACCGCGGCTGATCTTGACGCCAATGGCGGCGATCTTGCCTTGGTTGGTCCAGACTCCGGTGTTGCCGGACTCGCAGTTGGCGGTGATGCCCATCTCGGCCAGCGTGGCGATTACGACCTGCTCGAGAGCGCGGACATACTTCACCGGCCCGCCCCAGTCCTTGAGATTCACGATCGGGTAGACGACCAACTGTCCCGGCCCGTGGTAGGTCACCTGGCCCCCACGGTCGGTCTCGAGCACGGAAATGCCCTGTGCCGCCAGGTCTGCTTCGGGCAGTAGCACGTCGGACTCTTTGCTCAGGCGGCCCTTGGTGTAGACGTGAGGGTGCTCCAACATAAGCAGGGTGTTAGGCTCTTGGCCCGAGTGGACCTTCTCCACCAGCGACAGTTGTAGGTCGTAGGCTTCCTGGTATTCCATATCACCGAGCCAAACGGCGCGGCAGAGGTTTGCGGGAGGCATGGTGGGTTACCTAATAGATCGACGTACCGGGGGCCATCTTCTGCAGTTTGGACTTTACCGCTGACATGAACCCGCTGGCTTCGGAGCCGTCGTTGATGCGGTGGTCGAAGGCTAGGCAGATGTTCATCATCGACCGGATGGCGATGGCATCACCTGATTCGGCGGTGATCACCACAGGCCGCTTTTGAATCGTCTCGGTGGTCAGGATGCCGGCCTGCGGGTAGTTGATGATGGGCCCTGAGAGATAAGAGCCAAGCGCGCCGGTGTTGTTCAGAGTGAAGGTGCCGTCTTGGACATCGTTCAGGGTCAACTTTTTAGTGCGGGCCCGTTCCGCCAGGTCGTTGGTGGCCGCGGCTAGGCCGGCGATGCTGAGTTGGTCGGCGTTATGGAGTACCGGGACGATCAATCCTCCCGGCGCGGCCACCGCCAGACCCAGGTTCACGCGGTTCTTGAGGATGATCTTGTCGCCGCCCCAGGTGGCGTTCATGGTGGGGAACTCTTTCAGAGCTTCCACCACGGCCTTGATGACGAAGGGCAAGTAGGTGAGGCTACCGCCTTGTTTCTGCTCAAATTCGGCCCGGACGGAGGAGCGGAGGGCGACCAGTCCGGACACATCGACTTCCACCGTGCTCCAGGCTGAGGGTATCTCGCTCACGCTCCGGACCATGGCTTCAGCTATCATGCGCCGAACCGGGGTTACTGTAATGTAGGTCTCTTCCCCATCGGCCGAGGTTTCGCCTTCGAGCTGGCGGGCCGGTGCGGCGGCCGGTGTTGTGCTCGGACCGCTCTCCACAAATTTCAGTACATCATCACGGGTGATGCGCCCACCCAGTCCGGTGCCTTGAATCCGGGACACATCCACCGCATGTTCCTGGGCTAAGCGCCGGACGGCTGGAGACAGGCGGGTCTGGCCGGAGGGCGCGCTTGTGGCAGATGCGGGTTTCGCCGGGGTTGGTGCCGCGGCTGGTCGAGATGCTGGAGCTTTGGGCTCGGTCCCGGTGGGCTCTGCCAGTTCTACGACCGCGCCGCCGGTTGGGCCAACGGGTGTTACGTCCCTAAGTAGATGGCCCGTGGTTCCGGGGGAGTCGGGCGCGGCGGTTTGAACCTCGATAGAAGCGGTCTCCGGCTCGGCGCCTTCGGGACTGTCGACGGTGGCCACCTCGGCTATGGGCGCCCCCATGGGGAGCGTCTCGCCTTCCTCGGCCAGCAGCCGGACCAGGGAACCCTCGACGGGCGAAGGAACCTCCATTGTCACTTTGTCGGTGATAATCTCAACCAATGGCTCGTAACGCTTGACGGTGTCTCCCGGTTGCTTGAGCCACTTGCCGATGGTCCCTTCGACCACCGATTCGCCGACGTGGGGCAGTTCAATGGTTATTGACATAACTTAGTAGGCCGCCAGTTTGCGGAGGCCGTCCGCAATCTTATCTGGGGAGGGCATATAGGCGTCTTCCAAGGTCTGGGCGAAGGGCATGGTAGGCACGTCTGGTCCGCAGATCCTCACCACTGGGCCGTCCAAGTATTCAAAGGCCTGACCGGCCGCTAGGGCCGCGATCTCAGCGCCCACTCCGCCGGTGATGTTGTCTTCGTGAACCACCGCCAGTTTCCCGGTCTTCTTCACTGATTCCAAGATAGTCTCGGTATCCAGAGGGGTCAACGTTCGCAGGTCGACAACCTCCACGTCAACGCCTTCGCTGGCCAGTTCTTCGGCGGCTTCAAGGCAATAATGGAGAGTCAGGCCGTAGGACACCACTGTGATGGTGCTGCCAGTACGTTTGATGTCAGCCTTGCCTAGGGGCAGGGTGTACTCGTCATCGGGCACCTCGCCTCGCACCAGACGGTAGGTCTTCTTGTGTTCGAGGAACACCACGGGGTTGTTGTCGCGGATGGCCGATTTCAGGAGACCCTTGGCGTCATAGGGCGTGCTGGGCGCAACCACTTTGAGCCCGGGGGTGTGGAAGAAGTGGGTCTCCACGTTCTGGGAGTGGAACAGGCCGCCCCGGATCCCGCCGCCGTAAGGCATGCGGATGACCATGGGAACCTGTAACGCGCCGTGCGTGCCGTAACAGGTGCGGGCCGCTTCCCCGATCAATTGATTGATTGATGGCCACACGAAATCGGAGAACTGGACCTCAGGGATCGGGCGCATTCCCCGGAATGCCGCGCCCAGGGCGATTCCCATGATGGAGGCTTCGGCCAGAGGCGCGTCGATTATACGGTCATTGCCGAACTCTTCAGCCAGACCCTGGGTGGCCAGGAATACCCCGCCCCGGATCCCAACGTCTTCACCCATGACGAAGACCTTGGGGTCGCGGGCCATCTCTTCCCTGATGGCCTCCCGGACAGCTTCGATAACGCTTTTAACGGCCAAGATAACTCCAGTTAAACGTTGCGATGGGTCTTACGGGCTATACACCATGTCGTGCAGGCCGGACTCGTCCGGCGGACTCGATGCGTCGGCGATGTCAGTCGCTTCGTCCGTTGCCTTCAGGGCGGCGGCGGCGATGGCGTCCACCTGTTTCTGGGTCAAGATCTTCTCATCGATCAGGGTCCGGGCTAGGGTTACGACGGGGTCCCTCTCACGGGCCCTTTCCACCTCGCCCTCGGGCCGGTAGCGGCGGTCGTCGTCGTCGGTGGTGTGAGACATGAACCGCTCTACCAACATCTCCAGCAGCACCGGCCCCTGTGACCGGGCGTGGGTTATGGCCTCTCTGGTGGCCTCGTAGCACGAGACCAAGTCCATGCCATCCACCGTGATCCCGGGGAAACCGTAGCTCGATGCCCGGTCCGAAAACTCTTCAATGGCCATCTGGCTGGTCTTAGGAGTGGAGATGGCGTAACGGTTATTCTCACAGATGAAAATTACAGGCAGCTTGTGGATCGAGGCGAAATTCATGGCTTCGTGGGTCTCGCCCTGGCTGGTGGCGCCGTCGCCGAAATAGACTAGCACCACGGTCTTTTCGCCAGCCATGCGGCAACCCAAGGCGTAACCCACCGCCTGGGTGAGCCCGGCGGCGACCACGTTTGATATCTGGATGATCTTGTTGGGCAGGTCCGCTCCCTGGAGGGGAAACTGACGGCCATTGCTGTAGGGGTCGCCGGCCTTGCCCATGAACGACATCATCGTTTGGGCCGGCGTAAGCCCGGCGGCGACCTTTAAAGCCAGGTCGCGGTAATAGGGGAACAGAAAGCAGTCGCCGTCTTTCTCAGCCGCGAGCAGACTGCCCAATTGGGCGGCTTCGTGGCCTTGGGCAGAGGCCGCGATGGGGACTTTCCCCTGGCGGTTCAGCGCCCAGATCCGCTCGTCGATAGAACGTACTTGGACCAGTCTGGTGTAATAGTCCACTAGGTCGGCATTCTTAAGCCCTTTGGGGAGCCGGGATTTGGCACGAGCCCCGTTGGCGTCAGCGGCCTGAGTGGTGGTCGTCCGCTTCCTCGGCATTGATGCTCCCTTGTTGCAAAACTGTTCTGGGGGCGGTCCGGCTAGGCCAGAAAACAGAACTGGGGGCTCCTCTGAAGCCCTCCCGTTCAAAACTTGATCGTTTGAACCGCCATTATTGCTGTGGTGAATCTTGTGTCTGGCTGGTCACACGATTATATATGGCGTAAAGAGGCACGGCAAATCTTCGCTGAAGCTATCGTGCTTCGGTCGCCGTTGAAGAGACACCGGCGACCCTTTCGATTTTAAGATGGTGCGGTTGGAGTGGATTTCGAGTGGAAGATTGGCCGATTTACAGTTAAAATTTTAAAATAATAAAAAACCAAATTGCCTCGATTCAGCATTGACATTTTCCCGAAGATGTTGCTAGTGTCCCAATACCAAAGGTGAGCGGTGCCGCAGCGCCGGCCCACCGGGGCCAAATTCGGAAACGCCGGTGCTGGGACAGACAGATAAGCCCCAACCGGTCAAGATGACGACCACTGCAGCAAGTGGTCAATAGATTGAAGGTAATCAATCAAACGGAACGGGCCTGATCAAGGCCCGCCCGTGACCCCAAGTACCCAATCTGGCCTGGCGATTTTTCAATTAGGGCTTGATGTCCCTGGGTGATTTGGTGCCTTTTTTAAGGCTCCATTGCCAGATACCGGCTGAAAAAATAGGTACCTGAACAGACGAATCCGACCGGGTCCTTCCGCGGAAGGACCGCATATTTGAGTGAGGGCGATGATGGGGGGGAGAGCGTGGGAGCTGCAACTGGGGTGGGAGCAGACTCATGAGTGAGTCTACAGCCCGTGAGGTTTGGCGGGCGGGGTTGGGAGACTTACAGTTGCAGCTCCCACGCCCTACCTTTGAGACTTGGTTGAAGCCTACTGAAGGCGTGGCCTACGACGACCACGTGTTCGTGGTCGAGGCGCCCAATCCCTTCGCCGTGGAGTGGTTGGAACGCCGGATTTATCACGCCCTGCAAAAGACGCTCAAAAAGGTGTCCGGGCGGGAATTTGAGCTCCAATTAAAGGTTAGGTCCGAGGGCGATTTCTACGCCGTGGAGCAGGCCCCGGCCACATCCAACCAGGCAGGCAGCGCGACACCAACGGCCCAGCCGCTGTTCGAGATGCGGTCGTTCAACCCCAAGTATTCCTTCGAGTCCTTCGTTGCTGGGCCGTCCAACCGGTTGGCGCTCAGCGCTTCGCGGGCCGTCGCGGAATCCCCGGGCCAGACCTATAACCCATTGTTCTTGCATTCGGGGGCTGGGCTGGGCAAGACTCATCTGCTGCAGGCCATCGGCAAGACCTGCGCCAGCCGCGGAATGGCGGTGCTCTACGTGACCTCTGAGCAATTCACCAACGAGTTCATCACCGCCATCCGTAACCGCACCACGGAAGAATTCAGACGGCGTTACCGCAGCGTCCAGGTACTGTTGATCGACGATGTCCAGTTCCTCAGCGGCAAGGAGCAGACCCATGAGGGCTTCTTCCATACCTTCAACGACCTGCATAACGCGGGGAACCAGGTGGTTATCTCCTCGGACCGCCCTCCCCGGGAACTCGTGTCCATCGAGGACCGGCTGCGTTCCAGGTTCGAGTGGGGCCTCATAGCCGATATCCAGGCGCCCGACCTGGAGACTCGCATGGCTATCTTGGCCGCCAAAGCCGACCAACTGCGCGTTGACATGGAGGATAGCGTCATCGAGCTTATCGCCAAGCGTGTCCAGCGAAACGTCAGAGAACTGGAGGGCAGTCTGAACCGGATGGTGGCCTACTCACAGTTGATGAACGTGAACATCTCCCTGGAGTCGACGCTCCAGATACTGAACGAGATGGCGCCGGAGGCCAATGCCCGGTCCATAGACCCGCAGCGGATCTTCGAGCAGGTGGCCATCTTCTACGCCCTCTCTGTGGGAGACCTTATGGCCAAGAACCGCACCAAGAAAGTGGCCCTAGCCCGGCAGGTCGCCATGTATCTATTAATCTACGAACTGGAGCTATCTCCGACCCAGGTCGGGCGGTTGTTGGGCGGGCGCGACCACTCCACCGTGATTCACGGCGCCGGCAAGATCAACGGCGAGGTAACTGAGAACGGCCAGGTCAGGAAAGACGTTCTTGCCATCAAAGAGGCGATCTTCGCTTAGGGAGTTGGGCTGCCTGGATTTGGCAGGGCTTGGGCGGAGTACCAAAATCCCCCTGTGGTCCCCCTTTACGAAAGGGGGACGTGGTTTCCCCCCTTGCTTAGTGGAGGATGGGGGATTTCCGGATTTATCGGGTACAATAGTCCGGTATGGAAGCCCTCAAATCACATGCCATCGTTAAGACCCACGAACTGGCGCTGAAGGGCAAGAACCGCCCTTGGTTTATGCGCAAGCTGACCGACAACCTCCGCACCGCCACCAGAGGGTCGGGCGTGGAGCGCGTCTGGCAGGGACAGTTGATGGTCGGCCTGACCCTGGAAGATGAAGACTGCTGGCCGGAGGTGAAATCCCGGCTGAAAGACGTGTTCGGCGTCGCCAAGTTCTACAAGGCATACGACCTGCCCCAAGACCTGGATGGGCTTAAGGCCAGACTGCCCGAACTACTGGAAGGCCGCAGTTTCGAATCCTTTCGCATAACCACCAACCGGGCCGACAAGCGATTTCCAATGAACTCGAAAGAGGTCAACCGTGACCTCGGCGCCTTCGTGAAGGACCTAACAGGAGCCCAGGTAAAACTGAAGGGTCCGGACCTATCGATTTATTTGGACATTCAGACCAAGGGGTTTCTGGTCTATTTCGACGAAGTGAAGGCCCACGGCGGACTGCCGGTGGGCGTCAGCGGCAAAGTGGCCGTGATGCTTTCGGGTGGCATCGATTCCCCGGTGGCGGCTTGGCAGATGATGAAACGGGGCTGCCAGGCGATGTTCGTTCACTTCCACAGCTATCCACTGGTGGACCGCACCTCCATGGAAAAGGCCGTGGACCTGGTGGAACATCTGAACCGGCACCAATACCAGTCCAACCTTTTCATGGCGCCCCTGGGCGAGATACAGAAACAGATCATCCTGTCGTGCCCGCCGTCCTACCGGGTGGTGCTATACCGCCGCTTTATGGTCAGGATCACAGAGGTCTTGGCCAGACGCAACCGCGCCAAGGCCATCATCACCGGCGAGAGTTGCGGGCAGGTGGCCTCCCAGACCCTGGAGAATATCGCCGTGGTCGACCAGTCGGCGGGCATGCCCATACTCCGGCCATTGATCGGTCACAACAAGGAAGAGATCGTCGATATGGCCCAGAACATCGGCACCTTCTCGACGTCTATCCTCCCCGACCAAGACTGCTGCACCCTCTTCGTACCCAAGCACCCGGAGACCAAAGCCGACTTGGACACCGTGCTGAGGTTGGAGGAGGCGTTGGCTGTGGAGGAGTTGGTGCAAGAAGCGGTCAAAAACACCGAGCGCCGTCATTTCGCCTCTCCGGAGGCCGCTACGCTGGCCAAGTAGCCATGGCCGAGACGACCACCCCCTGCGGTCTGCCCAGAGTGGACGCCGCGAGCCGCGACCGGCTTTTGAAGGATGTCCTAAAGGGCGTGTCCCGCTCCTTCTATCTGACCCTCCGGGTTCTCCCTAAAAATCTGCGCGAACCCATCGGCCTGGCCTACCTCCTAGCCCGCACCGCCGACACTCTCACCGACCGCCACCGGCGCGCCGGGTTTACTGGGGCGCGGTTGGAGGGGTTGGTTGTTCTGCGAAGTCAGTTGGTGGGGCCCGCAGACGCCAGCGTTCTGCGGAAGTTGGCGGCTCAGTCCATGGACGGCGATCCATCTCCGGAAGATCGGGCTTTGTTTGGTTCGTTGGTTGAGTGCTTTGCTCTGCTGGAGTCATTCGATATCGCTGACCGGGAGCAGGTCAGGTGGGTGGTAGACAAGCTGACGCAAGGCATGGAGATGGACCTGACCAGCTTCCCTGCCGAGGACTCGGGCGAGTTGGCGGCATTGGCGACGGGCGCCCACCTAGACCGTTACACCTATCTGGTGGCCGGTTGTGTCGGGGAGTTCTGGACCAGGATTACGGTTGCTCACGCGTCTACCTTGAAATGGTGGGACGTGGCCCAGATGTCGGAGACCGGAGTTCGGTTCGGGAAGGCCTTGCAGTTGACCAATGTGTTGCGGGACATCCCGCGGGACCTGCGGGCGGGCCGGTGTTATCTCCCCGCTGATGAGTTGGCTAAGGCCGGGCTGTCTCCCGAGGCGCTGCTGGACCCGTCCAATGAAACACGCGTCAGAGAGGTCTTGATTCCATGGATGCAGGCCGCCTTGGGCCATTTCCAAGCCGCCGAAGAATACCTGTTGGCGGTGCCGAGCCGCTCGGTGCGGTTGCGCTTGGCCTGCTTGTGGCCGCTTTTATTGGGTCTGGCCACTTTGGCCCGGCTGGCCCGCAGCGGTAAATGGTTGGACCCGGATTCAACCGTCAAAGTCAGCCGGAGCTGGGTCTACCGCATGATGTTTTTGTCGCTCCCCGCTATTTGCTCCAACACGCTGCTTCGCCGCTGGGTCCGAAGCCTGCGCCGGCAGGTGGAACGCGCGCTTTAACGCCGTCCCATGGCGCAATACTGCGAAGCAAGAAACCCAGCTGCGCTGGTGGTAGTATTAGCGGGCCTGCCGCAAAACTGTCATTCTGAGGAGCGCCGTAGGCTGACGAAGAATCTGCCAGGCTGAACTTTGGCAGACCCTTCGCTTCACTTAGGGTGACGTTAGGGGTGGGCCGCTCACACTTGAGAATTGGCGTGGCCGAAAACCTGGCGGCATTACGAATGACGTTCTCATCGGCTAGGCCTTAAAGAAAACACTCACGCCCACGGGAGCCTTAGATGGAGTTCGGTCTTTTTGTAGAGTTCCCCTCACGGGAGGGGACCACCCAGGCGCAGATATTCAAAGATTCCATGGAGTTGATCCAAGCCGCTGAGGATTCGGGCTCGGAAGGGGTCTGGCTGGCGGAGTACCATTTCGATCCGGGCCGTTCCGTTTTATCGGCGCCGGTAACGGTGGCGGGAGCGGTTGCCGCCCGCACCAAGAAGGTCAAGATCGGTTTGGCTGTGCATGTTTTGCCGCTGCGGAACCCGGTCCAGATCGCTGAAGAGATCGCTACCCTTGACCACTTGAGCGACGGACGCCTGGATTTCGGCATTGGCCGGGCCGCGTTCCCCCGGATCTACCAGGGGTACGGCTTTGACTATGCCGAAAGCCGCGACCGGTTCGACGAGTGTCTGGAGATCATCCTCAGAAGTTGGACCGAAGAGAGGTTCTCCTTCAAGGGCAAGTTCTATCAATACGACGACCTATGCGTGGTGCCCAAGCCGCTGCAGAAACCCCATCCCCCAATCAGGATTGGCGCTACCTCCGAAGACACCTTCGAGTTGGTTGGGCGGATGGGATATCCCATCTTTATCAACCCCTCCCGGGTCACCACGCTGCTAGACCTAAAGCCATTGGTGGCCGAGTTCCACCAGGCGCGTGAGAAAGCCGGTCATACCGGGCAGGTCGATGTGGGGCTGAGAGTGCCGGTATACGTGGCTGAGACGAAAGAGAAGGCTTACTCAGAGCCCAAAGAAAGCACCATGTTCCAGATGCAGCGGCTGATCAACGTGATTACCCAGTCCATCGGCGAGGCGGGCATTTCCGCCGGAGACGACCGGGCGGCCCAGGCCGAACGTCTGAAAGCCATGACCTACGAAGACGTGTTGGCAAACACAGTGGTCTACGGCACCCCTGAGTCGGTGGTCGAACGGCTGCAACAGCTTCAAGAAGAACTGGGCCTTACCCAAGTCATCTACGAGGTGAACTTCGGCTGCAACGTGCCATTGGAACACCAGATCAAAGCCGTACAGTTGATCAACGAACAAGTAGCCCCAAATTTAAATAGTTGAAAGCTTCAATTCAATAGGAGTGAAATATGCCTAAATTCGTGCACGTTTACACCGGACCCAACGGCAATTCCGTGATCGAAGAAAAGGAGTTCGAGATGACGGAATTTCTTGATACCGAAGGTGCCCACGGTCTGGCCTCGCCTGTCGAACAAACCCCGGGAATCTCCTTTCGTATGGTTAAGGCCGGGTATTTCTTGGACTTTCACACCGCTCCCCGGCGGCAGTACAGCATCTCGCTGACCGGGTCGGTGGAACTGGGTCTGCCGGACGGCACGCGGAAGCAATATGGGCCCGGAACGGTGCTTCTGGCCGAGGACATGACTGGCACCGGCCATTCTACACGCGTCATTGGAGAAGAGGACCGGTTCACCATCATAATCCCGCTTTCCGATTAATCCATTTTTAGACGGAGACCTATACATGACCCAGCAAAAACTGCTGCAGGGTGAATTCAACCCGGCGGTACCCACCCGCATCGTCTTTGGCAACGGGAAGATAGACTCCCTGAAAGACGAGATCCAAAAACTGGGCGGGAAACGGGTGCTGGTCCTGTCGGGACGTACCGTGGCGGAAAAGACCGACGCGGTCCGCCGCATCAATGACGGGCTGGGCGATATGTCCGCGGGGGTCTATTCCGGTCTGACCCAGCGTGCGCCACTTTCCACAGCCGTTGAGGCCGCCAACCTGGCCCTCGCTAGCGGCGCCGACACCCTGGTGGGAGTTGGCGGTAGCACAATCTCGGACGCCGCGCGGATGATCGCCGTCTTGATGGCCGAGGGCATCACAACCGTCGAGCAGCTCCGCCAGTTGGGCGAGGAGCAGGACATGTTGCTCTCACCCAACTTGGACGGCAAATTCCTGCCATTGCAGGTGGCCGTCCCCACCACCCTGTCGGCCGGCGAGTTCAACATGGGCGGCGGCAACGTGCTGGACGACCAGGCAGGTCACAAGATCCGGGTTCGCCATCCCCGCTTGTACGCCGACCTGATAATGTTGGACTCGGTGATGACAGAGGGTACCCCTGACTGGCTGTGGCAATCAACCGGTGTGAAAGCCTTGGACCACTGCATCGAGCGGCTTTACACCACCGGTAATCAACCGGCCATCGATGCTCCCATCCTGGCTGCTGCGGAGATGCTTTTCACCCATCTGCCCGGGTCCAGGGAGTCGGACGGCGACCCCGAGGCACGCCTGCAATGCCTGGTGGCGGCCTGGATGTCCATGATGGGATCGCCCAACTTCGCCACGGGTCTGAGTCATGCCATCGGCCACATCCTGGGCGTGAAATACTCGGTGGGCCACGGATACACATCCTGCGTCACCCAACCCTACGTCATGGAATTCAACCGCCCAGTCTCCGCGACCAAACAGGCGCTGCTGGCCCGGTCGGCGGGGATAGACACTCGAGGCATGAGCGATGAGGCCGCAGCCGAGGCCGCAGCCCGGGCCGTGGACGACTTCGTCCTGGGCATGGGCATGCCCCACCGGATCCGCGAACTGGAGATACCTGAATCGGACCTGCCTGAGATCGCCGAACTGGTGCTCACCGACGGCGGCTGCCAGAACAACCCCATCCTCATCACGTCTGCTGAACAGGTGATGGAGGTGTTGAGGACGGCTTTTTAGTTGGACATGAATTGGCCAAAATTGCTGGACCTGCACTTAAAACAAAACATGACTTATCCACGCCCTTCGACGGAGCTCAGGACGAATGATTTTGGTCCTTACCTGTCAACCTTCACCCGTTCGTGGTGAGCACGTCAAACCATCCATCCCCGGGAAATCGAGTTCCAATCGTTGGAATGTCGCGACACAAAAACAAAAAAGGAATGGACCCTTTTGTCCCAAGAAATTTTCAACGGGTCAGCCTTATCTCTTAAGGAAGCCGAAGCCAGAGAACTTCACTCAGCAAAGCGGGTCCCGGAGGCCGTGGTTGTGCTACGAGAGGTGCTAGCGGCTAGGCTGGAACTCCAAGGAGAAAGGCACTTCCAGACCATCAATGCCCGGAGTGGCCTTGCCCGTTCGTTGCGGGCTATCCATCAATATGATGAATGCTTTTTGATCTACTCCGAGAATATCCGCATCCATCAAGAAAAACTGGGGCCGGAACACCCTCAGACTTTGAGGAGCCTCAGCCGTCTGGCCAACACCTATTTCGCCGCGGGCCGGTATGAAGACGCCAGGCCTATGTTCGAGGAAATCCTGGCGCGGCGCGTCAAGGCCCTGGGGCGGGAGCACCCAGACACGCTTCGCAGCCGAAGCAGCCTGGCCAACACCCTGGCCACTCTGGGCCGGCACGACGAGGCCGCTAAACTGCATCAAAAAATTATCGAAGACCGGGTACGGGTACTGGGCTCGGACCACGAGAGAACAGAACTGAGCCGCAAACGCTTGGCAACCTCTCGCCAAGCTGCTCGGACCTCTTAGCCGAGATTACATAAGGTTGGAGTCTGAATCATGAAATACGGTTTCACATTGCCCGGAAGAGGGCACCTCGCCACCCCCGAGAGACTGGGCATCATCGCCAGGAAGGGCGAGGAATTTGGCTTTGACACCCTGCTGACCGGAGACCACATCCTGGTGCCCAAGAATATCTCGTCGGTGTATCCCTACACCGAAGGCGGAGAGTTTCCAGGCTCAGGGTCGGGCGAGTCCATGGAGCAGATCACCCTACTGTCGTACATCGCAGGCCAGACCAGCAAGATCCGCCTGGTAACCAGCGTACTGATTGTCCCCCACCGCAACCCGCTCATCGCCGCAAAGTCCTTGGCCACCCTGGACCTGCTCTCCGAAGGGCGGCTGGTGGTGGGCGTCGGCGTTGGTTGGATGCGGGAGGAGTTTCAGGCGCTGGGTCTGCCGCCATTCGAGGAACGAGGTGCGGTGACTGACGAGTACATCCGGGCCTTCAAGGTCCTTTGGACCGAAGACGACCCCCACTTCCAAGGCAAATACATCAGTTTCGACGATATCAGCTTCCTGCCTAAACCAGTGCAGAAGCCCCATCCGCCCATCTGGGTCGGCGGGGAGAGCCGCCCGGCGCTGCGCCGCACTGCGGAACTCGCCGACGGATGGTACCCCTTGGGCTCCAACCCCACCTTCCCCATGGGCACCCCCGAGCAACTGAAAGCAGGGCTGGAACGGCTGGCGGGATACGCGGAGCGCTTCGGCCGGGACCCGTCGACCATCGAGACAATTTACCGCACCCACCAGTTCGAGTTGCTGAAGCAGGCTGGCGGGCCGGACCGCCTGCCCTTTGTCGGTGACGCGGACCAGATCGCCGGAGACATCCGCCAATACCAAGACATGGGCGTAACGTCCATGATCTGGGACTTCCTGCGGCAGACCGACGACCTGGACTCCATGCTGGGACTCATGGAGGACTTTTCGACTCAGGTGTGGCCGAAGGTCTAGCTGATGAACGCCTTGTTGTAGAGCTCCACCAGGCGGGTCATCTGTGCCGGGGAGAAGGCGTCCAGATCGATGCAGGCGGCCATCTCTTCGGTTTCAGCTTGGTTCTTTACGCCTGGGACGGTGGTGTGAATGTCTTCGTTCATCAGGCAGAAGACTGTTGCCGCTTGGGAAAGGGTCTCTATAGGGCCTTCCAGCAGAAAATCAAGCCTGGCTGCGCTTTCTATGTCCTGGCGCAGCAGGTCGTTGTCCGCAGGCACCGGCCGGTCGACTCCGCCGGTGAGCGCCCCGGCGGCGTGGGAGCGGATGCCGATGACCCCCATGTTGTGCTTCTTGGCGAGGACGATGTTCTGGCCATTGTCGAACAGGTCGACTCCCGGCGGCGGGGGGAGTTGGGCCGTCCAGTTCAGCAGGTTGTAGTAGGCCAGCACCGTATCCCAATCTCCGGTTTCCATGATCTTGTTTAAGGCAGGCACGTGGTGGTCCATGGCCGATAGGCCGATGAACCGGGTCTTCCCCGCCTGCTGGACGGCCTGATAGGCCTCCAGTACTGGCCCCGTGACGTCGTCTGCGGATAGGGAGTTTGGGACGTCGCCCCGGTTTTCCGTGAAGCGGTTGTGCACGTGGAGTATGTCCACCGAGTCCCGTTTCAGCAGCCGCAGGCTGGTTTCCATGGAGCGTTTCACCTCGCCGGTGGCGTCGGCCAGGTTATCGGCGGGCACCCGGACCTTGGTGCCGATAAACACCTCTTCCGAGCGTCCTTCCAGCGCGATTCCCAGGGCCTCTTCCGCCTTCCCGTCGCCGTAGGCAGGAGCGACGTCGAAGTAGTTTATCCCCAGGTCCAGCGCACGGTGCACTGCCCGGACCGCCTCATCCCGCGTAGTGGCGCCCCAAACCTGCCCGATGCCGCCGCCGCCAAATCCGATACGAGAGACGTTGAGCCCGGTGCGGCCGAGTGGGTTGTATTGCATGTTTGACCCTCTGAGAATCAAGTCCCCTTAGCCATGATTATCAAATGGGACTTGGCATTCTTTTATTTGAAAGCTGGTCAGATTCTAGCGTTGTTCAACGAGAACAAGAAGCGCCTTATCAAAAGGGGGCTCTACGATGGCTGCCCGAAAAATTGGAAACGTGGAACTAATCAATCAGGCCGAGGCAGTCCGGCCGTGAGAAATATCGGCGAATCAAGTCTAATTTAGGCCGGCTCGCCCTCGGCCAGTTGAAAATGAATCCCGTGGGAACTGCTGGTCTCGATGTTGGCGGTCTTGTACCCGAACGGGCTTACAGCAGGGGCGTCGCCGCGCATTTTGCTGCCGCCGTCGTGGAGGCTCTTGAAGGCCGCGTCGATGCCGTCCACGCCCCAGGCGACGTGCATGACACCGGGGCCGGTGGCCTTCAGTTGCCGGGCCATCGTGGTGTCCTCCCGCAGGGGCTCAAAGAAGTCGACCAACGTCTCGCCGATGCGAAATAGGATCGACTTGAATCCTTGCTCGGTGAACTCGTCGGTGGATATTGGTTTGATACCGAAGCTTTTCTCCATGTAGGCGGCCATGTCGGAGATACTCTCCACCACATAGGTCACATGGTGCACTTTGTTCAGCATGATTCACTCCATTCGTTCAGGATTGGCCGAAGCCTAGCCTGTTTGACGAGGAGTGGCAACCCCCAAGTTGACGTGCCTGCCGGGGGCACCTATCATCCGTCTCAAGAACGATATGGAGTCCAGATCATGCCCACTTTCTCGTCCGACGGAGTCGACATCCACTACCAGGTGGCCGGGGAAGGCTACCCTCTGGTGTTGAGCCACGAATTTGCCGGAGATATCACCAGTTGGGAGCCTCAGGTGAACTTCTTCGCCCGGCGTTACCAGGTCGTCACGTACTGCCATCGAGGTTACCCTCCATCAGGTGTGCCCGACGACCCAGCGGCTTACTCCCAAGACATCCAGGTGGAGGACCTGTACCGGCTCTTGCAGCACCTGGGCCTCGAGCAGGCCCATATACATGGACTATCCATGGGCGGGACGCTGACTCTCGGATTCGCCATGGCCCATCCGAAGATGTGCCGGTCAATCACGGTGGCATCGGCGGGCGCCGGGTCAGACGCCGGCGACCGGGACCGGCTGGTGGCGTCCTGGCAGGCCCTGAGCGAGTCCATGGTAACTGAGGGGATGGAGAAGTTCGCGGACAGTTACGCTCGAGGACCCGAACGGGTCCAGTTCCTACGCAAGGACCCAGCGGGCTGGGCCAAGTTTCATGCCGGACTAGCGGCGCACTCGGCCCAGGGGTCTTCGCTGACCTTCCAGGGCGTTCAGATGAAGCGGCCCACGATCTACCAGCTTCAAGAAAAATTGCGGCAGATCAAGATTCCGACTCTGGTGATGATCGGCGACGAGGACCACCCTTGCGTGGAGCCGGCAATCTTCATGAAGCAGAACATCCCGTCCTCCGGACTGGCCGTCTTCCCCCAGGCCGGCCACACCATCAACCTGGAAGAACCGGAGTTGTATAACAGGACCGTCTTGGACTTCCTGACGGCGGTGGAAGCGGGTAAGTGGGCGGGGTAGGTGGGGAATGACTGCGCATAGACGCGAAAATCCCCCTTTATGAAAGGGGGAGACAGAAGCCCCCGTTGTTAAAAGGGGGTTGGGGGATTTTAGCTCTGGGGAGTCTACCTACCGCTGCAACCCCGCGATCGCCTTGCGGACCTCTGCTTCGTCCGGGCTGCCGGGGCCAACTGCGTTGAACACTACCTCGTCAAGTTGTCCATCGAAACGATCCTTCATCAGCGCGGGTATCTCACTGTAGCCGCCGACTACCGCGAAGGCGTCTAGGATCTCGTCGGTGATCAGGTCGGTCATCTGGTCCCATTGCTGTTTCAGGGACATCTCGTGGAGCCAGGCTCCCAGGTCCTGGAAGCCCTGTACTTCCAGGATCTTGGAATAGCTGCGGGTGGAACAGTAGAAGGCGATCTGTTTCTTGATTGCCTCTTTCTTGGCGTCGATGGCTGCTTGATTGGGGCCGGTGACTATGAAGGACGAGTTGCTGAGGTTGACCGACTTGGGGTCACGGCCCGCCCTAGTGGCGCCGTCGGCGATGTTAGGGTTTATGACCTCATTCAGGTACTTGGGTGTGGTCAGGGGATGCAGAGCGATACCGTCGCAGACCTCACCGGCCACCCGGCAGTTGTAAGGGTTCACGGCGCTGATGAACACCGGAGGCAGTGGCTGGTCCGACTTTCCGGGACTGAAGAAGGGTGTCATCAGCGAGAAGTTGTAGTGTTCGCCGTGGTATTCCAGCCTTTCGCCGTTCTGCCAGGCTCCCCAGATGGCGTGCAGCGCCTGGACGTATTCACGCATCCGCGGGCCGGGCGAGGTCCATTCGGTGGAGAAACGCCTTTGGATATGCCCCTTAACCTGGGTGCCAAGGCCGAGGCGGAAGCGGCCGCCGGAAAAGTCCTGCAGGTCTCTGGCGGCGTAGGCCAGGACCATGGGCGAGCGGGGAAATGCGATGGCCACCCGTGTTTCCAAAGTAACTCGGGACGTTGTCGAGGCGGCCAGCATCAGAGGCAGCATGGGGTCGTGGGCCGCGTCCTCGGTGCAAAGACCGTCGTAGCCCATGTCCTCCGCCCACTTGGCCTCTTCGGCGATGCCCTTCAGGTCGCCGGTAGTGAGGTGGTAGAGCACCTTGAATCCCATGGATACCTCCCTCGTACGCTTTACGAAATGGTTATTTGGCGGTGAACCCGCCGTCAACCGCCAGTTCTGCGCCGGTGATGTAGGATGCCTCGTCAGACGCCAAGAACAATACAGCGTTGGCGACCTCCTCGATACGCCCTTCGCGGCCCAGAGGAGTTTGTTCGAGGCTGCCCCTGCGTTGTTCTTGGTCGTAAGCGATACCGGAAGCCATGGGTGGCATGAACCCCGGATGCACCGAGTTCACCCTAATATCGTCCTTCCCGTGGCGGACGGCCATGGCCTTGGAGAAGATCCTGACGGCGCCCTTGGAGGCGTTGTATGCGGGGTGGCCACCAGCCGAGCCCACCAACCCCATGATGGAAGAGATGTTGATGATGGATCCGCCCCCAGCTTCCAACATCTTGGGGACGGCCGCCCTGGTGCCCAGGAATACACCCTTGGAGTTGACCTCCATGATCTTGTCCCAGGCGTCGATGGCTGTGTCGTCGGTGAATGCCCGGCTACTTATGCCAGCATTGTTCACCAGGATATCTAACTTGCCGAACCGGGAGACCGCCTGGTTGACGGCGTTCGTCCAGTCGCTTTCTTCGGTGACGTCCAGGCGCACGAACAACGCTTGTCCGCCGGCCTCGACGATCTGGGCCTTTACGGCCTTCCCTTCGCCTTCCGAGATGTCTCCGATGATCACCTTGGCGCCCTCCCGGGCGAAGATCCGCGCCTCTTCGGCACCCATTCCCCGGGCGCCCCCAGAGATAAGGGCAACTTTTCCTTCAAGCCGCATGCTATTGCTCCAATCCGGTCTGATTACCTGGCAGTGAACCCTCCGTCTACCATCAGTTCGGTGCCGGTGATGTAGGAAGCTTCGTCCGAAGCCATGAACAGCACGGCATTGGCGACCTCGATAGGTCGCCCTTCCCGCCCCATGGGTATGGCGGCCATGCGTGCTGCCTGGCTTCCGCCGTCGCCCCTGGGCCCGGAGGTCAGCATGGGAGGCATGCTGCCGGGATGGACCGAGTTTACGCGGATGCCGCTCTTGGCATGTTGCACCGCCGCCGCCTTGGTTACCAGCCGGACAGCGCCTTTGGAGGCGTTGTAGCCGGGGTGCACGTATGTTTGACCGACCATCCCTGAGATCGATGAGATGTTGACGATCGACCCGCCGCCGGCCTTCTCCATCTCTGGGATGGCGTGTTTCATACCCAGAAAAACGCCTTTGGCGTTGATATCCATCAGCCGGTCCCAGGACTCGGTGCTCCGGTAGTCGGTCTCGCCGCTGCCGCCGATGCCGGCATTATTGACCAGGATGTCCACCTTGCCGAACTTGGCTACAACCTCGGCGACCGCACGCTCCCACTGATCCTCTTGGCTAACGTCCAGTATAACCACCATGGCGTCTCCGCCAGCTTCGGCAATCTCTGCCTCCACTTTGCGGGCGTCCTCTTCGCGGATGTCGGCGACAACGACCTTGGCGCCCTCCCTGGCGAAGAGGCGCGCTTCTTCAGCTCCCATGCCATTGGCACCGCCGGTGATGATCGCCACCTTTCCTTCTAGTCGCATGCTTGCGCTCCTCAGCAAAAGCTACTTAGCCGTGAACCCACCGTCCACGATCAGTTCGGTTCCGGTAATGTAGGACGCTTCGTCCGACGCCAGGAATAACACGGCGTTGGCAACCTCGATGGGTTCGCCCTCCCGGCCCATGGGGACGGCGGCGTTCATGGCCTCTCGGGCGGGGTCACCAGCCTGGAAAGAAGTCAGCATGGGGGGCAGCATCCCTGGGTGGACCGAGTTTACCCGGATACCGCTCTTGGCGTGTTGTACAGCGGCCGCTTTGGTCACTAGCCGGACCGCGCCCTTAGAGGCGTTATAGCCTGGGTGGATCGCCTCTTGTCCCACGAAACCGGAGATGGACGAAATGTTAACTATGGCCCCTCCTCCGTTCTTCTCCATCTCGGGAATAGCATGTTTCATGCCCAAGAACACACTCTTGGCGTTGATATCCATCAGCCGGTCCCAGGCTTCGGTGCTGCCTGAGTCCCGCTCGCCGCTGCCGCTGATGCCGGCGTTGTTGACCAGTATGTCCAGTCTTCCGAAACGGGCCACTATTGCTGCCACGGAAGTCTGCCACTGATCTTCTTGGCTGACGTCCAGCATGATTACCATCGACTCACCGCCGGCCTCGGAGATCTCAGCCTCCACTTTTCGGGCATCATCTTCCCGGATGTCGGCGATTACAACCTTGGCCCCTTCACGGGCGAATAAACGGGCCTCTTCCGCCCCCATTCCGTGGGCGGCGCCCGTGATCAAAGCGACTTTACCTTCCAGTCTCATGCTTCCTCCCGGAATCTTCTAGGAATCTCGGCGTTCTCCACGTCGGCCGGTGCGAGTGATAGCATAACCGAAGTTCTCCCGGTGCGCAGTATGCCAGCTACGGCCGCTCATTCGGGTAGGCCGAATTAACCCTTTCACTTAACGATAGATACGTTTAGGATAGCTAAGATTCCCGATAGTTAAGGCTAAATGGAGCGGTGTATGGAATCCAGGTTCGTTCAGGCCGGTCAGGTCCGACTCGAGTATTTCGAGCAGGGTCACGGTTTAGATACTTTGGTATTGGTGCACGGTTATGCATCATCGGCCGCCATCTGGCGTTACACTCTGGAGTTCCTCTCAGAGGAGCGTTTCCGGGTGATCGTCTTGAACAACCGGGGCGCTGGGAACTCCGACCGTGCGTCCGCTGACGGGCCGTTCAAAGAAGACGATTACTCTGTGGAGACCTTCGCTAAAGACCTTTTCAACGCAACGGAAGCCCTGGGGCTGGAAGGTTACACTTTGGTGGGCCATTCCATGGGCGGGGCCACCGTCGCCCAGTACGCATTGGAACACCAAGACCGCATCAAGGGGTTGGTGCTGATGAACCCGGCCCCGCTTAACGGCCGGTCATTGAAAGACGGCTGGGAAGAGGAACTTCGGGAGTCCCTAAAGAGCCCGGAGCCGCCAGCCAGGGACATGGGCTTCAACGCCTCCCACGTGACCGAGGACTTCAAAGAAGCGGTGATTGCCGATATCTCGCGAAATCCGGTGGAACGTTTCATCGGCAGCCGGCGGTCGATGGCCGGACTGAGGCTACGCGGCCGGTTGAATGAGATATACGTGCCCACCTTGGTCATGGGCGGTGACCGGGACACCACCGTCGGTGTGGACAACATCCTGGCGGAATACCAAGCGCTGCCCAAGTCCAATAGGCACATCCACATGTTCCATGGCGCCGGGCACTCCCCCAATGTGGAGGCCGGCCGCTGGGTCAGCACCATCGTAGGCCAATTCAGCGCCATGGCTTGGTCATTGAAATTGCAGGCGGAGAGCAGCAGGTAGGGGGCCAAAATCCCCCCAACCCCCCTTTACGAAAGAGGGGCTTTGTCCTTCCTGTTCTAATCGGAGCTTCCCCTCGGAGCGGCAGGCGCCCGGGAAATGTCACCCTGAGTGAAGCGAAGGGTCTGTCAAAATTGTGCTTGGTAGATTCTTCGTCGGCCTCCGGCGCTCTTCAGAATGCCAGATCTGGAAGCAGGCGATTTCTACGAACTAGGTACAGCCCGTCCCCCTTTACGAAAGGGAGACCGAGGGGGATTTCGCCCACCAGCAGCCAAACTAACCCTAGCAATCAAAATAGCTGAAAGCTGTTCGCTGGCCCATAACAGAAAAAGCCCCGATTTAAATCGGGGCTTTTTCTGTTAACTACTGAGTAGTGGAAGTAAGAAAGATTCTGTTCATTTGTTTTTTTGCTTTTGTTATAGGTTCCCCGGATCGAGTCCGGGGCCAGTGAGCTTTCTTAGGGAACCGTTCCATCAGCCGGGGAGCACAATTGCGCTCTACCTGTCGGCTTTCAGGGTTACGGAACACTCACCGGACGACCTAGGAGTGGACCCAGCCTCAATCCTTCCCCGAAGGGTAGGAAAACAGACCTGGTCTGTGCTCCATAAAAGGAGGTGATCCAGCCGCACCTTCCGGTACAGCTACCTTGTTACGACTTCGTCCCAGTCACCAAACCCGACCT
>ERZ651768.444-NODE-444-length-31189-cov-105.112111_pt1 | contig 31189 bp, 25 predicted proteins | sample MGYA00514754_ERZ651768 | MGnify/ENA metagenome assembly ERZ651768
TTTGAAATGGTGCCTTCGCTGGAACAGTACATTTCCCTTATTCAGCAGGAAGATTACGACAAGGCGGAAATTCTACTCCATCCAATGGAAAACACTCAAAATGAAGCTGCTCAAAAGACAGTCCCAAAAGACATCACAGAAGGTGCTGTGTTTGTTGAGGGACAGAAATTCCCCAGTATTGCAGCAGCATCCAACGCAACCGGATATTCTGCTGAACAGTTGAAAAAATACATCCAAAATTCTGAGGAATCCGGTATCTCCGTTACATCAAAACTCAAAAAAGCAGTTTGATTGGTGAATCAGTTTCGAGGCGCCATGTCCGGAAGTTTTTATTCAAAATTTGTATTTCCCTACCTTTGTGAACTTACCATGTCCGGAAAGTCACTGAGTGGTTTTCGGCAGGATGCACTTCAGGAAATAAACGGGGAAGTTCTGGAAATCGGTTTTGGAACAGGACTCAACCTGCCTCATTTTCCGGAAACTGTACAGAAAATTGACGCAGTTGATGTCAACCCCCGAATGCACCGTCTGGCACGGAAACGGATTGATAAGTCCGGAATTGCAGTGACAAATTATGTTCTTTCCGGAGAGCATTTGCCAATGGATGATGCAAGTTACGATTATGTTGTCTGCACTTTTACCTTGTGCAGTATTCCGGATGTGTCACAGGCGTTGCTTGAAATAAACCGTGTGCTTAAACCACAAGGAAATTTTGTGTTTTTGGAACACGGATTGAGCGATGTCACGAAGGTACAGGCTTGGCAGCACCGTCTCAATCCTCTACAAAAAAAAATTGGTGACGGTTGTCATCTCAATCGTAAAATTGATGATCTTGTCCTTGGTGCTTCTTTTGAAATCACTTCATTGAAGCGATTTCATCTTCCGTCTGTTCCAAAATTCATTGGACATTGCTATCAGGGTATTGCAGCCAAACCGTTGAGTTCAGGTCTATCAACTAGTCAAGACACAAAAGAATTTTTCACTAAAAGATGGAAGTTTGATCTGAATTGATACGGACATTCATTTAATTGTTTATACCGCTTGGAGCGATGATCAAGATGAACATAATTTCGTAATTATCTTTGAAATTAATAAATAAATATACGAATTATTAATTGGGAAAAAGTTTAATCTTAGAATTAAATTTATGTTTCTTCTGGTAATAAGTATGCGTGTCGAGTTTCCCAAGAGGCCCAGATAGTCTCACCGATTTTGAGATTAAGTGAATCAAGGTCTCTTTGTTGTTTTTGGACACGAAATTGTGTTCCAGATTCATCTTCAAAATAAAGAGTCACTACTGATCCAACAAACTCTTCACTGATCAAACTGCATGGAATACAATTTTCTAATGTTTCTGTTTTAGATGAAAGTAAAACGTGATCGGCACTAATAACAAAGCTGTATTGTGAATCTTTAACAACTTGCTGTTCTGAAGAAGATTTGACTTTAAATGTGCCAATTTTGGTTTCTAAATGAACAACTTCTGATATAACAGATTTGACTGTTCCAGAAATGATATTATTGGTACCAACAAACTCAGCAACAAAACGGTTCGTAGGATTTCTGTATACAGATTGGGGGGTTCCAACTTGTAAAATTGACCCTTCATTCATAATCACAACTCGGTCTGCCATCGCAAAGGCTTCTGATTGGCTATGGGTAACATACACGAAGGTAATTCCAAGTTCCTTCTGCAGTCTTGTTAACACTCCTTGCATGTGGATGACAAGGTTCGCATCAAGTGCACTGAGAGGTTCATCAAGCAATAATATTTGTGGTTCTGTAACCAAAGCACGTGCCAAAGCCACCCGCTGACGTTGCCCTCCAGAAAGCAGGGTTACATCCCTTTCTGCAAACTCTGCAATCCCAAGCCTCTCCAGCCACTCCATTGATCGTTGTCTACGAGAAGATGGATCAGCACCACGCATCTTCAATCCAAACTCCACGTTTTTGAGAACGTTTAAAAAGGGAAACAAAGCAAGTGATTGCCAAACCATCGGGGTGTCTCGTTCAGAGGGACTTACCTCGTTCATTCGCTTACCAGAAATCCAGATTTCACCTTCAGTAGGTTGTTCAAGACCAGCAAGCATCCTAAGTGTAGTTGTCTTGCCACATCCGGAAGGTCCCATGATGGCTATAAACTCTCCAGGTTGAATCAAAAGATTCAGACGGTGAACGGCCACGAAATCTCCGAAACATTTGATAACATTTTTAAATATAACTAGAGGTTCACTCACAGTAATTTCTTTGAAATATTGTGGATTTTACTCTAGATCCTAGAACCATGAGCGTTTTTAGTAGATCGAGTCATAAAGATGATTTGCGCAATCACTACTAACGTAATTGAGATAATAAATACTAAGGTACCAATGGCGTTGATTTGTGGGTCGACATTGCCCTGCAGTATTTCAAGTATGATGACAGGCACTGTTTTGTTCAGTCCGGAAACAAACCAGGCGACCGCAAACTCATCAAAGGAAACAGCCATAGTCAAGCAGAGTGCCGAGATGATGGCTGGATAGGTAAAAGGCAGGATGATTGAGGACATTGTTCTCCACTGAGTAGCTCCGAGATTCCATGCGGCAGCCTCAAGTTGTGGATCCATTTGTGCCAACCGCATTCGGACTATCGCCATCGCAAAGGGTGAACACAGAACGACATGGCTAACAATGATTGAATGTACCTCCCCGGACATACCAACACGCGAAAGAAGTGCCAACATAGACAAACCCATTATCACAAGAGGTATCGTTGGTGGTAGAAGTGCCAATGCAAGGTAGATGTTCTTGCCGAAAAAGCGGTATCGGAAATCCGTGTAAGCCGTACAAAATCCGATAAATGTAGAAATCATTCCAACAATAACCGAAACCATCACACTCACACCAAAAGCGTCCCAAATATCAGGATCTTTGAAGATGGTCTCGTACCACTTCAATGTAAAGTGCCCAAGTGGCAGGCTTGGGAAACGGTCCGAGTTAAAAGAGAAGACAAAGCTTGCCAAGATAGGCGAGAAGATAAAGATAAATACAATGAAAATGTACCCACGAAAAAAAAACAGAATGCTTTGGGATTCCTTCATTTCGGTCTCCGATAGGCAGCATTGACTGCAGCAAAGGCCACAACTAGTAAGGTAACGATCATGGTTAACGCAACAACTGCTGCACGAGGCCATTGCTGACCAGATTTGGTGGTATCAATAATTAGAATACTAAGGGTTGGGGGTTTGCTGCCACCTAAGTAGTATGGACTAACAAAATCACCAAAAGAGAGGATGAAGCAAAATACTGCACCTATGATCAGTCCGATCTTTGCCAAAGGAATGATTACTGAAAACACCGTCCGAATTTTTCCACAACCTAAATTTCTTGCAGCTTCAACCAATCGCTGGTCTATGCTGGCAAGGCTCATCAACTGAAGCACCACCACAAGTGGCAGGCAAAGTGTAAGATAGCCAACTATAGTGCCAAATGGGTTGTTTAGCATCACATAAGGCCCCAGGCCTAAATAGCCAATGAAGCCGTTGACTACCCCTTTGGCGCCTAATATGACTTGCCATGAATAGACACGGACCAAATAGCTAGTGAAGAAGGGTATGATCAGAAAAAAAACCGACCAACGACGGATGTTAGCCGAAACCTTAAAAGCAAGACCGTAAGCACAGGGGAAAGCAAGAACACTGGTAACGACAGTTGAGATAAATGCCATCCCGGAAGTACGAAAATAGGCATCCCAAAAATATCCCTTATTAAACATCTTGATCCAATTGACTGGATCAAAATCAGGAACCATTCGGTAGTTCCGAACAACCCAAAAGCTTAACGCAATTAAGAAGCAGAGTGGGAAGACAAAAAAAAGCAACTGCCAGACCAACATCGGCATCGACCAGGTGAGGCCATAGATGCTGATACTTTTTCGCGAACTATGAGAAGTGGTCAAATTACAGGGAAGATGGAGAATTATAAACTACTTTTTTTCTGCCTAAGTAGGAATGTCAGATAGGAATGGTTATTTATCTCTCTATCACTCCTCTCCCATGGGAGAGGAGTGATCATTTACTTTTGATTTGAGGAACAGCAAAGACCTCAAGCGTTCTTGTACTCAGACCAGAAATCATTCCACTCCTCTAGACTTTGTTGGACTGGGATGTCTCTGTAGTGGATTCGCCCTTCCTTGATGAGTCTCACAGGGTTGTTAGCTGCGCCATTCACCTGTCCGGTGCGTGCAGCTTCCTTAGGATCAACTGCTTGCAATGCTTTCATTCCTCCCTTAGTTACGCAGAATCCTGGATAGGCTAGCATCTTTGCCGACTTCACCTGCCCTACAGGGGAAAGCATGTATTTGATAAAACGGTTGACCAAGTCTGCCTTGTTAGATCCTTTGCCTATACAGTATGACTCTGTCCACTGTATGCCTCCTTCTTTGGGGACAACACTTGCCACAGGCGCACCATCTCTTTCCAATACGCCAGTTATCCAGTCACCAATTCCACAGACTGCATACATTTCATCGTTCTTCAAAGAAGAGAAAGTACCTCCGTAATCAAAGAACCCTCCAACACTAGGACGCAAGCTCATGGTGGTATCCTGAACCTTTTCCCATGCGGAATCGCTGATGTCGAATGGACTGGGTACGTTATTCCCCTTATAAAGGCTCATCATGCCTAGGTTTGGAAGGTGCCAGTCAAAATGTCCGATTTTTCCTTTAAGCTTAGGAAGCCAGAAAACCGAGTAGGACATTGCTTCGGCTTCAGAAACATAGTTTGTGTTATAAGAAACACCAAGATGCCCGTAGCGAACCATTGCAGACCAAAGCTTGCCATCCATCCAGTGTCCTTTGAAATTCTTAAAGTCATCGTACAGAAAATCTTCAAAGGGATAGTCGGTTGGATTTAGTTCCTCAATATAACCCGCCATGTTGAGTTGCTGAACAAACTCCCCATCAGAAAGGATGATGTCATATGTCCCTGGGGGCGATTGGGCAATCAGAGCCAACATGTTGTCTCCACCAGCATAGTATTTTGATTTAAACTTAACGTTATGTTTTGCTTCGAACTCACCCACTATGTCGGGTTCACCATGACCATACCATGCCAGCATGTTGATCTCAGTGGCGGCAGCAGCTCTTTTTGGGGAAATCATCGGGAAAGTCACTGCAGCAGCAGCTACGGAAGATTCCAACAAAAATTTTCGACGAGTTTTACATTTTGCTGTAAATGTGTCCAATTTGTTCATTTTACTCCTTCGGAAGATTAGGATTAATACAGTACATAGCTTCTAGTGAAGCTTTTACATCAAGTAACAATACAGACTGCTCAATCTATAATAGAAATATCAATCAGTCAAGATAAATTTGAGATTTATACTGATGGGAAAATATTTTTTGGTGTAAAATCATTAAAACTTGTTAGGGTTTTATGGTTACATTGTTCCTGTATATCCGTACCAGGCAGGACGGCGGTCGAACATTTGTATTTTTTTCGGAAATCCAACGTCTTTTCATTTTCTTCAATACACACACTTACTAGTCCGGCTACTATACCCTTCTGCCTTTCAATCAAAGTAATTGCTGCTTCAATTGATCCACCAGTTTCGACCCATTGATCTACAATCAGAACACGGGTTCCGGGTTTAAAAGCTGGGTTTCGCAATTCCATGTTCTGTGTTCTTTGTGAGTAATTGGTAAAAGAGACAGAGGAAGTTTCTACAGGAATCTTTCCGGCTTTACGAATTGGAAGAAATCCTTTCATCAATCGGGTTGCAATGGCTGAACCCAAAACGAAACCCATTGCGTCTATACCAGAAACAACATCTATATCCCCTGAATTAAATGGTTTAATGAGATCATCTAGTAGGGAATTGAATGTTTCACCATTTATATATATGGATGAAGGATCACACCATGCGTAATTCCCCCCTTTTGTATTGGGAGATATTCTTGAAAGATACCATTCTCTAGTTGATTTATCATCCATAAGCTATTTCTGATTATTATTTTAAATTACTGCTTGGGTAGTTGTAATTAACCTTTGTAATTTTTCAGGATCAATGTTGTAAAAATCTCCAGTAAAGTTAATCCCTGTTGCAACTAAAAAACAATCTACATCGTTTATGTAAGTTTTGGCATTTTCTGGAGTTACTCCAGAAGCAAGTGCTAGAGGATATTCCCCACAACCTTTTCTCATTTCTGTGATTTTTGACTTTTCAGCAGCTTCTCCAGTTGCGACTCCTGATGTTGTCACCACATCCATCCATCTAGAAGCAATCTTTGCGGATTTCTCATATTTATCAGAACTAACTTCCCGTTGTTTTTTGAATGCTGCCCCACCAAAATATAATCCCCTCCAACCACTCAGCGTTCTGGCTTTCTTAATTTCCTCTGCTTGAGGTTGGTATTCTAAATTGAAATTTTCATCAATGCAAGCATTATCTGCCCAGTATGCATCTATATAAATTCCATCTTTCCCCAATTCACCCAAGATTGGGAATGCTTCTTTCCCTGTTACAGCAAGGAAGTTCACCCCAAACCATAAATCAGGAAAAACTGACCTTACGTGACGAATAATTGGAAGGAAAGAATTTATGGATAAATCATGGTTAATTAGAAAAACCCCAGAAACTTTATTATTTTGAGCAATATGAATGTTACGTGTTACTTGTTCATTGTCAAGAACGTGGATGACGGGGAGGATCACAGTGCTTGAGGTCTTAAAAAAACTGTGTAATTCAAAACGATTCATTGATTAAATTAAGGAAATATATACAGAGAACAAATGATGAAAAAACCATGGGTCTTGATTAGATTAGTTGTTTTTTGATCATTTCAAGTAGCTTTGATATAGATGTCTTCATTCTTATAAGTGCATTTGAACTTTGTTTCCTTGAGATGCAGATAGAAGCTTATACAAATTATTAACTACTTACACAGCCAACTTAACAAAAAAGCTGTAAGTTGTCAGCTAAAAAAATATTGGCCAGATTGTTCAAACTGAAAACAGATAGCTGAAAACTATCGTCCAAATCTTTGTTTATTTAAAACTTTCAGAAACGGTAAAAAAACTTTGCCGGACAGATTTTCGTTCAGAGACTAGATAAGAAGACAAGAAATTTCTTTCTGAAAAAAGAAAAACAGTATTTACATGTAATTAGTTTGAAATCAGGATTCTAAATTCCTTTTTAATTTCATCAAAATATTTTTAACTTCATTTCAAAAACATCTTGTATCTGTACTATAAAGTTTGTAACTTTGTAGTCTCAATCCAACACTGTCAACTCAGGCTGACAAAACTTTTTTTAAGTTATGTGTTGGAACTGAAGCCCCTTTTGCTTTATCCAAAATATCTGCCCAAATGGCAAAAAATATTACACCTCGCAAAGAAGACTACTCCAAGTGGTATCTCGATGTGATTGCAGCAGGGCAGCTTGCCGATTATGCGCCGGTAAAAGGCTGTATGGTGATTCGTCCCACGGGCTATGCCATTTGGGAAGCCATGCAGTCTCGTCTGGACCGCATGTTCAAAGAAACGGGTCATGTTAATGCCTCATTCCCTTTATTGATCCCTAAACATTTTATGGAACGTGAAGCCGAGCATGTTGAAGGATTCAGTCCTGAATGTGCGGTTGTTACGCATGGAGGAGGAAAAGAACTGGAAGAACCGCTAATGATTCGTCCAACTTCCGAGACTGTAATTGGTCACATGTATTCGCAGTGGATTCAAAGTTATCGTGATCTTCCGGTGTTGATCAATCAGTGGTGTAATGTGATGCGCTGGGAAATGCGCACCCGTTTATTTTTGCGTACCTCAGAGTTCCTTTGGCAGGAAGGTCACACAGCTCATGAAACTGCCGATGAAGCCCAGGAAGAAACATTGCGGATGCTGGAAATCTACCGTATTTTTCAGGAAGAATATTTGGCGATTCCTGTGATTACAGGTTTAAAATCTGAAGCCGAAAAATTTCCTGGAGCACTGGCTACGTATTCAATTGAAGCAATGATGCAGGACGGTAAAGCCCTGCAATCCGGAACTTCACATAATTTGGGTCAAAATTTCGCAAAAGCATTTGAGATTGATTATCTTGATCGAAACAATAATCGAAAACATGTTTGGACAACCAGCTGGGGTGTATCAACACGAATGATCGGCGGTTTGATTATGACACATAGTGATGATGACGGTTTAATTATTCCGCCAAAAATTGCTCCCATTCAAGTAGTAATTGTGCCTATCTTTAATAATGATCAGGAACGTGTTCAAACATTTGAGTTTGCAGAAAAAATTTCAAACAGCCTCAATGAGAAAATTGATAAGCTCCAGATAAAAATTGATACTCGTGACAACCTGCGGCCTTCAGACAAGTTTTTTCACTGGATTCAGCAGGGTGTACCGGTGAGGGTTGAAGTTGGTCCGCGCGACGTAAAAAAGCAGTCGGCAATGGTAGTGAGAAGGGATGTAAGAGAAAAAAGTGCAGTACCGCTTGAAAACATTTCTGAACATATTGTAGAGTTGTTGGAAAGGATACAAGACAACTTGTTTCAACGTGCCCTGGACTATAGACAAACCAATACCCGGACTGCTGCAAGTTATGAAGAATTTAAGGAAATTATTGCTGATGAAGGTGGATTCATTTTTGCGCACTGGGACGGTTCAAAGGAAATTGAAGCAAAAATAAAACAGGAAACAAAGGCGACTATCCGTTGTCTCCCACTTGAGGATAGATCTGAGACAGGAAAATGTATGGTAACCGGTAAGCCCTCTGAACAAGAGGCACTGTTTGCAATTGCTTACTGAAGAGCATGCAAAAAACCGAAGAAAATCTTAAACCATTCAAATTTTTGTGAACAAGAATATCATTGTATCAAACGTCAGTGACGAATCTTTTGCGCTTGGAGTCGGCTATGCGCATTCTCAGGAAATTGATATTTCTGATTTGATCGCCCTGAAATCATTTATAAACAATGAGTTTTGCCCAAGATTTTTACAGGATCATGTTACAGAAGAAACTTTGGGACATGGACTAAAGGGCAAATCAGTTTATATCGTGTCAACTCATTCTGCGTATTATTCGCGAAATGAACTGGCAATGAGGAATTATTTAATTGCATCTGCAGCAAAGGAGAACGGAGCAGAGTTTGTTGCTTTGGTTGAACCGGATTTATTTTATTCAGCCCAGGACCGTGGACCAAGAACGCTGGACCATCCGCAAGTTACCGATTTTGCTTCACGTGAAAAATTTGTAGGACAACCTTGTTCTGCAGAAATGTATGCGCAACTGCTGAAAACATCCGGGGTTGATTCGGTGATGACTGTTCACAACCATAAACCTGATGTGATGCGGAATATATATCAAAAAGTTTATCCAACTGGCAATTCCCACAAAATTCCAGTTTTCCTGAATTTGGACATTTCGCCACTCATTGCCAACTATATTCTCCGTTCTGGACTGGTCCGGCTTTGGAATTATGGAGAACATGTAGGATTTGTTGCACCTGACGAGGGAGCGGTCGATTTTGTTAAACGTGTGAGAGAATTTACGGGCCTTCATAACTCTGTTTTGGTGACTTTCAAAAAAACACGCATGGGTCAACGAGACGTGAAAGTTGATTTAAGCGAAGATGTAGAGTTGCTGAAAGGCAAAGATATTTTTATTCTCGATGATATGGTACGTACAGGAGGAACAATTGCGGCAAATATCAATGCTATTGCAGAGTCAAAAAGTTGCCGACCTGCAAATATCTTTTTCTACAGCACACATTCAACAATCTCTCCGGAAGCTCGTGAAAACCTGAATTCTCCTCACCTGAATCAATTCATAACGAGCAACACAATTCCCAGTGTTCTTAATCGTGACATTCAGGGACGTCTTCGTAAGAAAATTGTGGTCTTGAAAATTGAAAAATGGATTGCCAATGCAATTAGACATTGTCTGGAAGAAGCCAGGTATCCGGATGAAATATATGGGATCAATTCTGTTACTCAATCTGACGACTTTTACGAAGTTGACCTCTCAACAAAAAATCCTCTGCATAACAAGTCCCGAGTTCAACAATACGAGTTGACAATCTGAATATGTCTAAAGACGAAAATACGCTTATCCTTGGAATTGGCGGAGTGGGAATGCACCTCGCTCAACGATTGGTCCATGAAGGTTATCCGGTAACTGTAATCGAATCCGATTCTGAATTACTTGAAGCAGCAGCAGAGTCACTGGACGCCCGTTTGATATGTGGGAATGCCATGCAGCTTTCAAGTTGGCGTGAGGCTCATGCACAGGATATGGGTCTAATGATTGCTGCCACAAATGATGATTCCACTAATATGTTGTCTGCCTTAATTGCTGACAGATTTGGCATTGAGCGAAAAATTGTCCGGACGCGTTCTATTGATTTAATGGATGGAAGTATTTTATCTCCGGAAGACCTGAAGATCGACCTGATGGTCCATCCTGAAGAACTGGTGGCCCAGGAGATATTTCGACTCGTGAAACGTGCGTCCTGCAATGACCTTACTGTGGTTGGTGATGGAAATATGCTTGTTCTTGCCATGCGGGTTAACGAAGAGTCACCGCTGATTTTTAAAACACCTAAAGAGCTTTCTGCTGCACATACTGAATATCATTTCAGAGTTGTGGCGATTGCCCGAGGAATTTCAACCATTATTCCACATGCAGACGAGCAAATCCGACCCCTGGATCAGGTTTTCATTATGGCCAGGAAGGATGATATGAAGCCCTTGATGGAGATGATGAAAATTGAACATAAAAAAATCGAATGCATGATGATTCTCGGAGGCGGCCTGGTAGGAAGTAGAGTAGCACAACTGCTGGAAAAAGAAGTGGAGATAAAGCTCATCGAAAATAACCAGAATCGTGCGGACGAACTTGCATCTGACTTGAAAAATACAGAGGTTATTCATGGTGATGGAACAGATGCAAACGTGCTGGTTATGTCCGGACTTGATGCTACAGAATCATTCATTGCTACAACAGGAGATAATGAAACAAATATAGTAAGCTGCCTGTTGGCAAAACATTTGATGAATCGAAAAAATCGTGATCTTCAGGCTGGTCACGGTAAGACAATTGCGTTGGTTAACAAGGAGGACTACCTTGTTTTAGCATCTACAATTGGATTGGATATAGCTCTCAACGCAAAAATTTCTGCGGCCAACGAAATCCTCAAATTTATCCGCAGAAATGAACTCTTGTCAGTGGCCCATCTGCATGGAGTAGATGCGGAAGTTGTTGAACTGAAAGCAGGACCCGGCTCGGAAATTGCACGTAAGCCTTTGAAAAAATTGGCGAGTTACTTTCGTCAGCATAATATTTTGATCGGAGGTGTTGAGCAGGATGGAGTTTGGAAAGTCGCTGTGGGTTCAACTCAAGTACAACCTCACAACCGTGTAGTTGCCGTTTGTTCCTCACATCAACTAAAAAAAGTAAGACAGTTATTTAATTGAAATAATTAGTTTTAATACCCCCTCAAACTTTTTAATAATTATTTTCATTTAATCCTACCAATATACAATGAATGGGTATATACTATTTCAATGGAATTGCTGTTAAGATGTTTAACAGGGCTGTTTATCCTTATTTCAGTTGGATGTAGCCAAGAGCGAAGGTATGTGTATCCCATGGATCAACGTCTTGAGTTACAAAGGATATGTCGAGCTGTAAGTTCCAGAAATACAAATCGTTTCATGGTTTTGTTGGGTAAAATTTACCCCCTGAATAATGACGGGCGCACAGCAGCACTTGAAGAAATAAGTACAAGTTTGGAAGATGCTGGATATTTTTGCGGAACTTATCGCTTTAGAAATGCACCTTGTTCAGTTGGAAAAAACACACTGATTGATCAAACAACGTGTTCTTATTCAAGGTAAATAATTGAAAATATTAGCTTATTTTAACAATTTATTTTATACGATAAAATGTTATAGAGAAATAAAGAAAATATTCACTTCTATGAAAATCATTAAAACCTTGTCTGAATGCAGTTTTAACATGGACAGTAAATTGCACCCAAAGGTAGTTTCATTATTTTCATTCATAATTTCTGCAATTAGTACGAAAATTTAAAGACGAGGAGCATGGATGCCGTCGAACTCTAAAAACAATAACTTGACCGTAGGACTTGATATTGGAACCACAAAAATATGTGCAATTGCAGTTGAAGGTGATGACATTGAAGCATTGAATGTTGTTGGAGTCGGCACAGCAAAATCAGACGGGTTACGTAAGGGTGTCGTCGTCAATATTGAAAAGACAGTCAAGGCAATCAAAAAGGCAGTAGAAGAATGTGAATTAATGTGTGGAGCCCAGATTCGTTCCGTCTTTGCTGGCATTGCAGGACATCATATCAGGGGACAAAACAGCAGAGGTATGGTCACTGTTTATCATAACCGTATTGTTACTGATGAAGACATACGTCGTGTCATTGACGCAGCCCAAGTATTGATTCCCAATGATAGAGAAGTGCTGCACATACTCCCCCAGGAATTCATTGTTGATGACCAGGATGGCGTTCAAAACCCTCTTGGCATGGCTGCAGCACGTTTAGAGGTAAATGTTCACATTGTTACTGGTTCAGTCACCTCTGCACAAAATATTATTAAATGCTGCAATCAGTCCGGACTGGATGTAGAGGACATTGTACTGGAACCTTTGTCCTCAAGTCAGGCAGTCCTCAGTCCTGATGAACAGGAGGTCGGAGTGGTACTGGTTGATATTGGCGGAGGTACAACAGACGTCACTATTTATTCAGAAGGCAGCATTGTCCACACGGCTGTTTTGGCATTGGGCGGCAATCATTTGACACACGATATTGCCATCGGTTTAGGTGCACCTTTACATGAAGCAGAGGAAATTAAACACAATTTTGGTGTGGCGATGTCCTCCATGGTGAAAGAAGACGAAATGATTGATGTCCCCAGCGTAGGCGGGAGAAATAACCGCACCATGAAAAAACGAGTGTTGGCAAGTATCATCGAAGATCGTTTTAGGGAAATATTTGAATTGATTACACATGAAATTGAGAAGACCCACTTTCATACATTGATGGCATCAGGTGTAGTTATTACGGGTGGAACCTGTATTATGCCTGGTGCAGACCGACTGGCTTCTCAAGTTTTGAATTTGCCGGTACGGGTGGGATATCCGGAAAATATTGCTGGTTTACGTGAAATGATTTATTCACCGAAATATGCAACCAGTGTAGGACTTGTACGTTACGGAATAACAAGCAATCAAGGAAAATTGAATTTTGTAGGTGATGACACAAATTTATTTCATAAAGTATCCAGACGTATGAAAGATTGGATGCAAGATTTTTTTTAGTTTTTTGACAGGTCAATATCAAACATGATTTCTATATAACAACCAAAGGGAGCAAAAATGCTAAATTTTTCTGATATCCAACCCGTCCGTGACGATTTACCGAAAATAAAAGTTATCGGTGTAGGCGGCGGCGGCGGCAATGCCGTCAATCGCATGATACAAACGGGTGTTCAAGGGGTAGATTTTATTGTAGCAAATACAGATTTACAAGATTTGCGTAAATCACTAGCTCCTCAGAAATTGCAGATTGGCAGCAAATGTTCCCGAGGTTTAGGGGCAGGTGCTAAACCGGAAATTGGCCGTAATGCTGCGTTGGAAAGTATTGATCAAATAAGCGATTCCCTTCAAGGTGCAGATATGGTTTTCCTGGCCGCAGGCATGGGCGGTGGAACTGGAACTGGAGGAACACCAATAGTTGCTCAGGTAGCTCAGGAAATGAAAGCCCTTACTGTTGGTGTTGTGACATTGCCGTTTAATTTTGAAGCAAAACGACGTCGAAAAGTCGCAAATGGAGGTGTAACTGAATTGAGAGATCATGTTGACACGCTTATAGTTGTACCAAACGAAAATTTATTTAGTATCATCAATAGGCGAACCCCGATGACCGAGGCCTTTGGATTTGCGGACGATGTGCTTCGTCAAGGAGTTCAAGGTATATCTGATTTAATAACAAGAGATGGATTGGTCAATTTGGATTTTGCAGATGTCCGGTCTGTTATGGCAAACAAAGGGAAGGCAGTTATGGGGACCGGACTTGCCTCAGGGGAAAATAGAGCGAGACATGCAGCAGAACAGGCTCTGCATAGCCCTTTGCTGAATGACAACACAATTGACGGCGCACGCGGAATATTGATTAATGTTGTAGGAGGACTGATGATGGGGATGCAGGAGGTTGAGGAAGCATCTACATTCATAAAGGAACATGGACACAAAGATGCTGAAATAATTTGGGGTGCTGCAATAAATCCGGATTTTGAAGATCAAATGATGATTACAGTCATTGCAACGGGTTTTGATGAGCAGGAAGCAACAGAAAAAATTTCCGTCCCAGGTCTTCCTGCAATGCCTTTTGATGCACTTGTTGTGACAAATAAACATTCCCAAATAAACACGGAAACAGATGAGAAAGAGTTCAATTCTGAAGTTGAACTTAATCTGGAAAAAAATGATTCCATTGAACCATACAGTGATGACGATTACTTTGAAGAAACTGAATCAATTACTGCAGATGATAAAGCTTTTGTTGAAGGTGATCCTGAGGACAGCTCTTTTTCAGCAACTGCTCAATCTGAAGACTCAAATGAAGAGTCAGTAGTCGATGATCAGGAAGAACTTTCAAGTCACCAGATATCTATACATTCATCAGAAACAGAAAGTGAAGAAATTATCACAACTGAAGAAATTACATTAACAGATGAATCATCACATCTTTCAAGTGACAGCGAAGAAGAACAGTTGGAAGAACCGGAGTCATTGATGAACGAAACTTCTACAGTTGAATCTGTTAATTTTTCTGATTCAAATCTGGAAGTTGAGTCAGGCACATTTGAAGATTTAGCAATAGATCATTCTTCTACAGACATTGATGCAGAAAACTATTCCATCCATAGTTTTTCAGGAGCGTCAACAAAACTGAATGATAATGAATCAAATGAGACACACTCTTTTTCATTTTCTAATGTCACTTCAGAAAATGAAAATGATACTGAAACCAACCCCGTTGAGACAAGCCCGCTGATACCTGAGTGGGCAAATCAAACGGAAAATCCCACATTTTATCAAAATTTAGACATTCCTACTTTTCTGAGAAGAAGAGGGTCAAATCGACCACGCCAATAAAATAACTTGTAGTTCTATTTGTTTCACATTATTCTAGCGCCTGAGGCTGAAAACTGAGCGGTTAGCAGATTATATAGATATTTTTGAAACAGCACAAGTACCAACCGTGAGTAATTACCTGTCGGCTTCAGACATATTTTTCCAAGTTTTTGTAGAGAAGAGTTGCTAATTTATTTTGATTGAATTAGGGGTTCTAAAATTAATTTTTCATTTAGTATTTTACTTATGAAATCAACTCGCAGCTTACATAATGCAGTGTTAGGTCTTCTAGGAGGTCTTGCAAGCTGGACGTTAATGCAAAGCGGGTTTCATGCGTTTGATGCTCTTTCCGTTACAGGACTATCAGGATTAAATATTATTTGGCTCAATAAGTTTATTTTTGAAGGGGCTTTAGTCGGTCTCGGACTGGGCATGGTTCTACAGGCAAGGGTTTCACTTTGGTACCATTATGAATTGGTACATATTTTGTCCAAAATGTTTATCGGTGCTTTCATTGGAGCGATTCTGGGACTAATTTGTTTCAGTATCGGCGAATTATTGCAAGTTTGGCTGGTTTTGCCAGCATTAAGCCGTATAGCAAGTTGGACACTTTTAGGATTATTATTAGTTGGAACCACTGAGTTGTTCCATTCCCGTTCTGGTTTTTTAAGGCCACGAATCATTAGTGGAGGAATTGGGGGAGCAATCGGAGGTGGAATTTTTGAATTATTGCTGCTGTATCAGATGACTGGTCCGGATCACCTTTTAGGATTGATTCTGGTTGGTTTCAGCATCTCATTATTTGTTGGAATTACTGAAAATCGTGCCACTTCTTTTGCTCTTCGAGTTGTGTCGGGCAAACAAGAAGGACAAATATTTCTACTTGATCAAAATAGATTCACTTTAGGATATGGTTCACAAAATGACTTCATTTTGAAAGGTTATGCAGAAGTTTGTGACCTTCATGCAAACATTCTTAAAAAAGGCAAAGAAGTCATTATTGAGAATGCAGACGAAGGAGGTGAAGTCCTGGTGAATTATCGTCTGGTCGATCAACAATCCATGAAAAAAGGAGATGTCATCAAAATTGGTACAGCGCTGCTGCAGTACTATGAAATCTGATGATCTCACAAATAGATCGATGTCTTCGTGCCTGCGTGCATAGCGCTGGACTTTTAATTATTGGAATCCTCACATCAACATCTTTGCCGGCGGCGGAACAGGTCGTTGAACAAAATGTGCTGATTCGGGAAGGCTTTCCCTCTGCGTTTTTGGAATATTTCTTTCCGCAGACTTTTTTCCTTAAAATTAATGAAACCCCCAGTCTGACTCTTATAGAGTCGCTTCTGATATTTGCAGGAGTACTTTTGGCGATGTTTGGATTATGGTTCCTGCAAAAACCGAAAGCTGGAACACAATCCGGCGTGGGTTTTCAACTTCTCAATCTTGGTGAACGAAAACCATTCATTCCTCTGAAATCAGAAATACAAACACTGGAGTTTCTTACTCAGATTCAAACAAGCAAAAAATATCGTTTGTCTGCAAATTTAACCCGGGTGACTCTAACTCCACATCAAAACACTTTTGTACTTGAAGACAAGAACTACAAGAATGCACTACTGATCAATCGAAGACGTTCTCACCGAACAGTTCTGTGTGATAACGATGTTTTGGATGTTGGTGAAATGATTTTACTTTTCCGAAACCATGTAGTTCCTGCAGGTACGATTCACCGTCCAGCAAGTAAAGATTTACAACTTCCAATTGTTGGAATTATTCCCAAAGGACCCGTTCATAAAATGACACCAATTTTAACAGTTTCAGGAAGTACACAGAAAATTCCTTTAGTACGTAACCTGATTACTATAGGATCATCAAATAGTAATGATATTATAGTTGAAGGTGATGAAGTGGCCTTGAGGCACGCAAAAATATATAAGGTTGGAGCATCCTGGAAGATTCAAAACCTGCTCATTCAGGAAACTACTACAGTTAACGGACGTCGAATAGATCAACGTTTTCTGCAGGACGGCGATGAAGTTACTGTTGGGGATATTATGTTTAAGTTTAAGTCCGGTAAAGCACAAATAAAGCAAACTCTTAAATCAAAAACAGAGACTGCCAAAAAGATTTGAAATACTTAATTTGCTGTCAAAACATAATGAAAAGACTGATAGCTTCCTGCAACGCCTTTTAGGAAACCCACTTCATCAGAAATGCGCAGATAGAAAGCCTCTTGTCCAACTGGAATTCTGTACTGAAATGTAAATTGTTTCCGCCTTCGTAGTAGATATGATTTTTTACGATTTCGGTTTTGGTCAAATATCGTAAGTTCCGGATTTAAATGAGTAGTACCAAGACGGAACCAAGCTAAGTTTATGAGTTTATTTTCTTCATTTACGTTCATGTTTTTGGGAACTTCTATCCTGAACAATGTACTGTCTCCACGATGCCGAATATGATCATAAACGGCTTTTGCAAAGGGCAGTTTGAATGTTTGCTTGAATGTGCGTAAGGGTACTTGATATTCCGGTTCAGGAATATAGTTTTCTTCTGAGTCAATTTCAGAAAATACGTCATCCGTTAAAGTTGTTTCAAATAGTTCCAGGGGCATAGGAACTTCATTCCATTCCACCTGCACAACCAAATCATTATCTTCCCAATTGACTGAGGTAATCCGAAAAGGTGCATTCTTAGGTGAACGGAACTCTTGTATAATCTGCTTCAGTGGCCCTAAAAAAAGAGCTTTGTAAGAAACAAAATTACTGGAAATAGTATCCAGGCTGAGTTTTTTCCAGCGGGGGTTATTCCGAAATAAAGTTTTAATTAATTGCTGCTCTTCTATTGGTCCCGGTAATCCTTTGAATTTTAGTTTTACTTGAGCTCCGCTTACCTGATTCACAGTTACAATATGCTGCATAACAGGCGTCCATTTTAGTAGCAATTGATCAAGAATTTCGGGAATAATTACATTTGTGTTCCAGGTTTTATAGGAAATTTCTGCAGTTGCCATGGTTGTACTTATTGATGATTCCGAAAAATCCCGCTTTTGTGACCAGAAAATAAGTTGTGCTATGAGCTTTCCTTGAGGTGATTTTTCAGGTTGCGGGCTCAGCCTAAGTTTTAGTTCAAGTAATGCTACATTAGTCCCGTTTCTTTTCTCAGAAGATTTTAGTGGCAACAATGCTAGTCGAGCCGGTAGACCTGCTTCAATCGGTAACTTGCGGCCTTTTGTTAGGATTACTCTGGTTCGAATTCGATAAGGTCTCAGCCGAATTTGCAGTTGTTCTAAAAACAGATTCAAAACTCTTGTTTGACGTAATGCGTGATCCGCATCATAGATTAGATAAACATCCATGAATGGAATTCGTTCTTGTTCTGTAACTAATCCTAATTTGCGGAATGCTGCCAGTAAACGTGAATGAAAAATTCGTGTTTCAATATTTAATGTAAATTCAGTCAGGTCTGCAGTGTTGCCCTCACTGATTACACGAATAGATTCAATATAAAAATCGGGATGTTCAAAAAACTGTTGAATCAAAAGTGGCTTTAAATAAATCATACTTTCAAAATCAAGAAACCTTGCAACTGCCTGCAGAACAACATTCCCTTTTGCAGCTTTCAGTGCCTCAGCTTTTGCTCGTACCAGATTGTCCTGCTTAATTTCAACAGTTGATTCTGCCTGTTCAACAAGTAAACTCTGCCCCATCAAAGGAGCAGAAAGAAGTCCCAGGAACAGGAATGCTGTAGAAATTATTCGAAAAATTGACAATCTGTATTTATTCATTTAATCATGTTCATTGATCGCTGAGAAATTCTGCCTGAATTTCAACAAGACGTTCCTGTAAAAGCGCAGAATTTTTACCATGTAAATTAAAGTAGTATTTAATTTTTGGCTCAGTACCGGAAGGTCGAGCAGTAATTCTGGTATTGTCGGACAATTCCAGTGAAATCACATTTGACTTAGGTAATCCCGGCCCTTGCAAATTCTTAGTTGCATCTGCACAAATTATAGTATTTTCTAAATAATCAGTTATTTTTACTACAGTTTGACCTGCCACAGATTTCGGAGGAGAGTTGCGTAACTTACGCATAATCTGCTGTATTTTTTCCAAACCTTCTGTGCCGGTATAAGTTTGCGTCCTCAGAGTGTCGAGATGGGGCCCATATTGTTGATGAATTTGATTCAGCCTGTCGATTGCAGTCAAGTTACTTTTCTTCAGTGTAGCCACCATTTCAGCAAAAGCCATGGAGGCCCAAATTCCATCTTTATCTCCCGAATGGCTTCCCATCAAATAGCCGTGACTTTCTTCCATGCCAAAAACAAACTTTCCATCAACCTCTTCTTCATAACGCAAGGCAGCTTGTCTAATCCATTTAAATCCTGTTAACACTTCAACGAGATCCAATCCATTTTCCCGGGCCATTTTTGAGACAAGAGGAGAGGTCACTACAGTTGTAATGATTACTCCTTTTTTCGGAAAGCGATTTTGTTGGTGCAATGCAGAAATGATTGAGTCTAGAATCAATATCCCAATTTGGTTGCCCGTCAACCAATGCCACTGCTTCTCTTTGTCACGGACCATAACGCCCAGACGGTCCGCATCAGGATCATTGGCTAAGATAAGGTCAACATCATCGGTTGCTTGTTCCACTGCCATTTTAAAGGCATCCCTGTCTTCAGGATTGGGTGATCCAACTGTGCTGAAATCTCCATCCGGAACCATTTGTTCTTTGACGACTTTTACATTTTCAAAGCCTTGCTGTTGTAACAATTCTGGAACCAAACGACCGCCGGTACCGTGAAGCGGAGTAAAAATCACACCTAAATCCTTATTATTTTCACGCAGCCCCAAACTTAATTTTCTAACGGTCTTCAAATAATATTCGTCTGCTTCATTATCAATCCACTCTACTATTTCAGTCTGAAGTGCATTTTCAAAAGATATCGTTGGAATTTTGTCAATACGGTTGATGTTCCGGACTTCTTCTATAATCTGACTGTCTTCCGGAGGAACAATCAAACCTCCATTTTCCCAATAAACCTTGTAACCGTTGTATTCCGGTGGATTATGACTGGCAGTGATAATAATTCCGGCTATTGCTTTACGCCTGAGAATCTCACAGGAAACGAGGGGGGTAGGTGCAATTGAACGGAACAAATAAACAGGTATGCCGTGTGCTGCTAAAACTTCGCTGGTTACTTTTGCAAACTCAAACGAGAAGTGACGTGAATCGTAACCAACGACCACACCTTTTGCACCGGACTCATTTTTCTTATTTTTTATAATACGTGCGACTCCTTCTGTTGCCATTTGCACAGTATAGCGGTTGATTCGATTTGTACCAACACCCATTATACCTCTTAGACCGCCTGTACCAAATTCGAGCAAACTGCCGAAACATTCTTCACGTGCATTTTTGTTTTCAGCAGCCAGAAGGTTTTTAGCCTCTGCTTGTGTCTCAGCATCAAAGCAAGGGTTTTCGGCCCAGAATTGTACTTTTTCAATTATGTTCATTGTTGATCTGGATATCAGTGAAATTGTTTTTGCTTAACTACTCTGTTTCAATTCTTTTAATATTTTTTCATTGTCAGAACGAATTACAGTTTCTTTTCTTGTAACAGGATGTGGGAATCGGATTTCTACTGCATGCAGTAATTGTCTATGGAGCGGAAAATTTTGTGAAAGCAAATAATCGTCACCTTCATTAAGCCAGCGTATGAAGCCATCATTTGGAAGTCCATAAAGCTTATCGCCCACAACAGAACAGCCCATGTGTGCAGCATGAACTCTGATTTGATGAGTCCGACCACTGAAGGTACGCACTTCAACAAGTGAATAATCACCCATTTTCCCAATTTCCCTGAAATAGGTATGGGAAGGCTTCCCTTGAGAATTTACGCTCTGTTTAATGCGGATTTTGCTGTTTAGGTCCTGACCAATCGGCAGCGAAATGAAAATCTCCGGAACTGTTGTCTTTGAAATTTGGGGAAGGTGTCTGCTGAGGATTGCAGAATATATTTTGTGAATCCGGTTTTTTCGAAAATGAGCAGCCATTGATTGGGCAACTTCGTGTCTTTTAGCAAAAATAATTACCCCGCTGGTTTCACGGTCAAGTCGATGCAGAGTGTAAAGTTTTTTCAGGCCAAACTGAGACTTGATCAAACTGACCAGTGTATTTTTGTAATACTTACCTGAAGGACTTGTCGGCAAATTTCCCGATTTGCAGACTGCAATTAATGCATCATCTTCGAAAATAATATCAAAGTCCAGATCAACGTCCGGTTCAAGGAAATCCGGACGTAAATAAACAATTTTTTGATTGTTGCGCAGTTTATAATGTGCGCACCCCAATTTCCCGTCAATCCAAATGCGTCGATCATTGATATTCTCACGCCACTCCTGATCATCCAAATAGCGAAAACGCCGGAGTAAAAATTCCAACAGCGTTTCCTCCCGTCCTTCCACACGCATATAATGGAAAGTCAGTTCAGTGTGCTCGGATGTCATCCGGATTGACATATCAGGCTAAGAAAGGCTATAAAATATTGAATCGTTATTCACTGAGCAAAAGTTCCTTTCCTTCCCAGGAACTTATTTCATAAAACCTGCCATTCACTTGCTTGTTATAGATTTCCATTTCATCACGAAGTTTTGAATCTTCTGCTTCAGAAGCGCCTGATGCTACCAGTGAAATACCCATCCGCATGCTCAAAATATAATTTTCATTTGATGCTATATTATTCCTTAGGTTCAATGTATAAACTCTGCTGTCAAATAACGACACAAACAATGTTGTTTCTATTAAATCTGTACCTTCTGCTTGCTGGGAAACAGAATCATTTATGTATAATTTGGAAAAAGAAAGCTTCCCCAGCCTGTTGAGGAGAGTTGTTATTTTATCTGAGTCCGGTACATCTGATTTTTCAGAGGAGGATTTCCAGTCTGTTTCAGCACTGTCACGGTTAATGGAAAATGAACCTCCTTCTTCGTTCTTAAGCACAAGGCTTTGGACTTGATTTGACTCTAATGCAAGTAAATCCTTTTTCAGCCAATCATTTGCTTCTGAATCTATGGACAAGCCTTCCGGAATTAAAAAAACTTTATTAGAACCTTTGTGCCTTACATACTGCCCTGGACCACTAGTACGATTCTTTCCAAGAAGAAAGCTTAATATTGAAGTTCCGTCTCCCCGCAAAAGGCTTACAGAAATTCCATGTCGATCTTCGCTCCAATCTTCCTTGTTTTCCGGAGGAGTTAATAATTGAAAACGTTCATGATGATCCGGATTATTTGTTACCAGATCTCCCAGACGTATTTGAGATAGATTGAGCAGCAAATCCTGAATGGGAATTGGATCTGCCTCATAATTCAAAGACTGCTCTTTCCAACCTCCGCCTTTTAACTGCATTAAGTTTACAGAAGAGCCCTGTGACTCGATTTTAATCTGGTTCAGGGCTTTGGTGTCAAGTTGTTCTGGAAAGAGTCTATTGTCTTTTGATATTTGTGGTTTTGTAAAGTAGTTGTCATCTTGATAATAGATTAATCCACCTCCAATGATGAACAAACTAAAAGTAGTGAATAATAGAGGTTTAAACATAATTAAAGCAATTCAGATTATAATTTCAAAAAATAAATTTATATCCCCATTATCTATTATTTTACAACAGGCTTCAAGACTAGAGGTGTCTTTTTAATCTTTCTTAATCCTATTTTTGGAATTGGGATTACTTTTTTTCAAATCATATAAACTTGAGATTTTTCAAGAAGTTTCGTAGATTTAATGTTTTATTTACTTTGATCACAATGAAGTTTTTAAGTGAATATTTAACTCAGGAAGCACATAAATTTTTCAAACAAACATAAGAGATATGAAAGACAATCAGTTTGGTTGCCGGATAAATTTTGAAAGTAGCGAAGGCAAAACTGCTCTGTACAGTTTAGAAAAGTTGCAAAAAGATGGAATTGGTACGATAGACAGACTCCCATTTTCCATACGGATATTGTTGGAACAGGCACTCCGTAACGTTGATGATTTTCAGGTTTGTGCTGAAGACGTGACAGCGCTGGCCAATTGGAATGCTGCAGAAAAATCCAATCAGGAAATTCCTTATAAACCCACCCGGGTGATTTTACAGGATTTTACAGGAGTACCTGCAGTTGTTGATTTGGCTGCACTGCGTTCAGCGATGGTTGCAATGAATGGCGATCCAAGTGTAATTAATCCGCGTATACCAGTGGATTTGGTGATTGACCATTCAATACAAGTTGATGCTTTTGGAAGTTCGGGAGCACTCAAAAAAAATATGGAAATTGAGTTCGTACGAAACCGTGAACGCTACGAGTTTCTGAAATGGGGAAAGCAGGCTTTCGACAATTTTAATGTCTATCCTCCAGGTATCGGAATTGTGCATCAAGTGAACCTTGAAACGGTGGCAACTGTTGTTCAATCCCGGGATGGTGTTTGTTTTCCAGACACATTGGTGGGCACAGATTCACATACCACAATGATCAATGGTCTTGGAGTAATGGGCTGGGGAGTAGGTGGAATTGAGGCAGAATCGGTGATGTTAGGTCAACCAATCAACATGCTCATTCCGGAAGTGATTGGTTTTCGTCTTCTTGGAGAACTGCAACAGAGAGCAACGGCGACTGATTTGGTTTTACGGGTAGTTGAAATGCTGCGGGAAAAAGGTGTAGTGGAAAAATTTGTTGAATATTTTGGACCTGGTTTGAATAATTTGAAATTAGCCGACCGTGCAACTCTGGCAAATATGGCTCCGGAGTATGGTGCTACCATGGGTTTTTTCCCAGTAGATGATGAAACTTTAAGATACTTGCGTGATACCGGACGACCGGACTTGCTGGTTCAACTCGTAGAACGCTATTGCAAAGAACAAGGTCTCTTCCGGACGAGTGATACTCCAGATCCGGAATTTTCGGATACTTTGGAGCTGGATCTTTCCACTGTTGAACCTGCGCTTGCAGGTCCTAAACGTCCACAGGATCGTGTCAATCTTTCGCAAATGCAGCAAAACTGGCAAAAAACTTTGCGTGTATCCAGGAAAGAGCGTGGATTTGAATTGAGTGATGAGCAAATAGAAACCTCGGTTCAGATGCAGGGTATTTCTTCCGGAGAACTAAAACATGGTTCGGTGGTCATTGCGGCAATTACGTCCTGTACAAACACGAGCAATCCTTCCGTTATGCTTGCAGCAGGACTGCTTGCAAAAAAAGCAGTTGAAAAAGGCTTGAATCGCCAACCTTGGGTTAAAACATCTCTTGGGCCGGGTTCACGTGTAGTGACAGATTATCTGGAAGCAGCCGGATTGAATGAACCGCTTGATGCACTTGGTTTTCATACTGTTGGCTATGGCTGTACTACCTGTATTGGTAACTCAGGTCCTCTTCCGAAAAGTATTGTTACAGCAATAAATCAAGGCGATTTGGTAGTTGCCTCAGTTTTGTCTGGAAATCGAAATTTTGAAGGACGGATAAGTCAGCATATCAAGGCTAATTATTTGGCCAGTCCTCCGCTGGTTGTAGCTTATGCCATTGCTGGAACGGTGAATCATGATTTAATAAATGAGCCTCTTGGCAACGGAAAAGATGGTCAGCCGGTTTTTCTAAAAGACATTTGGCCCGCTCAGGAAGAAATAGATGAAGTAGAAAAACTGATTACCAGCGAAATGTATGAGAAAGAATACAAAGGGGCAGGTGAAAGCTCTCCCCTGTGGAATGCTATTGAAGCGCGAACAGGTGAAGTTTATGAATGGGATGATTCATCGACCTATATCCAAAATCCACCATTTTTTCAAAAAATGGGTCTTGATGTTAATGCTTTGCAGGATATTACTGGTGCAAGAGTTTTAGCAAAATTAGGAGATTCGATTACAACAGATCATATCTCTCCTGCAGGAGCTTTTTCTTCGGAAACTCCAGCAGGGAAATATTTACTGGAACTTGGAACGGAAATCAAAGATTTCAATTCTTATGGATCCCGTCGCGGGAATGACCGTGTCATGACGCGGGGAACTTTTGGGAATGTCCGTTTGCGAAATGAGTTGGTTCCCGGAACAGAGGGTGGTTTTACCAAACTAATCCCTTCCGGAGAACTTACAACAATTTACGAAGCAGCACAAAAATATAAAGATAGTGGAACTCCGCTAGTTGTTTTAGCAGGTGCCGAATATGGAACTGGCTCCTCGCGTGATTGGGCTGCAAAAGGTACATTGCTGCTTGGTGTTAAGGCTGTAGTTGCAACGAGTTTTGAGCGTATTCACCGCTCCAACCTGGTGGGGATGGGTGTCTTGCCTCTTCAATTCAAGAACGGTGAAACTCATAAGTCACTTGGCTTGAGCGGAGAGGAAGAGTATGCGGTGTTGGGTTTAACTGATAATTTGAAGGCGGGCCAGGATGTAATCTTACGTGCAGATGATCGCGAAATTACAGTCAATTGTCGTTTAGATACGCTGGTTGAATTAGAATTTTACAAAAACGGTGGAATTTTACACACAGTTCTGAGAAATTTCATGCGAGAAAGTCTTAGGGAATAGTGTTGAAAGATTAACTAATTATTAGTGTCGAAATGCAGGATGTACTTTTACTAAATCAAGACGGGAACCCGTTGACACTGTGGCCTTTGAGTACACTCTCCTGGCAACAGGCTATCAAGGCTCTTTACCTAGATAAGGTGACTGTTCTTCGTTCTTATGATGATTGGATATGTCACTCCCAGCATTTGGCCTTACCCGTGCCAAGTGTGGTTATGATGTCACGTTATCATCAACAGCAAGGTACGGTCAATTTCACTCGCCGCAACATTTTCCTGCGGGACCGTTTTCATTGCCAATACTGTCTGCATCAATTTTCGGCAGATCATCTTACTATTGATCACGTAATTCCAAAAAGCCGAGGCGGAGGAATGCGCTGGAAAAATGTGGTCGCAGCCTGCCACAAATGCAATTTAAGTAAAGGCGCAAATATTGTGCAACCATCACTGCCCCCGTTTGAACCAAATTATTGGCAAATGGTCAAAATCGCCAAAACTCTCCATATCAAAATTCCTCATTCCAGTTGGCAGGAATATTTGCAGTGGCCAAATCATCTGGTGAAGATTGATCAGGCAAAGGCTGCTTAACCGTTCTTTCGTTCAAATTCTTTCATGAACTGAGCCAGTGCATCAACTCCTTCAAGAGGCATTGCATTGTAAATGGATGCTCTTACTCCACCAACTGAAGCATGACCTTTAAGGGCAAACAATCCTTCTTTGTCAGTTTCAGTTAAAAATTTCTGGAGTAGTTTTTCTTGCGGCAAATGAAATGTTACGTTAGTTATTGAGCGGTGTTTTGGATGTGCTACAGAACTGTATAATTCTGAATTATCCAGAATCTCATACAGCAAACTGGATTTTTTTTCAGCCAGTTTTTCCATTTCCGGAACCCCTCCTTGTTCTTTTACCCATTCCAAAACCAAACGCATTACGTAAACTGCAAATACATTGATGGTATTTGGTATGGAGTTGTGTTCATCAAAAAGAGCATAATCAAGCAGTTTTGGTGTTTCAGGCAGTGCATGACCGAGTAGATCTTCACGGACCACCACTAAACCTGTTCCGGAAGTTCCAAGATTTTTTTGTAAACCCGCATAAACTATTCCAAATTGTGAATAATCCATTTCCCTGGATAAAATATCCGAAGTTGCATCGGCCACGAGTGGTACATTCCCTGTGTCAGGAAATTGGTGCCAGCGAGTTCCGTAGAGTGTGTTGTTTGTCGTCAGGTGCGCGTAGCTGGAATCCTGGTCCAGTGAACTGGTGTCATATTGCGGAATTTGCCGATACTCAAACTCTTTACCATCCATCAGTATCTCGGTATTCCCATATTTCCTGGCCTCATTTTCTGCAAGTGTACCCCACCTTCCAGTGATGAAATACGACCCTTTGTGAGACTTCATTGACATCAAATTTAATGGAACTGCAGAAAATTGCATTTGAGCACCACCATGCATGAAAAGCACTTTGTAATTATTTGGCAGACCAGTTAACTCACGAAAAAGAGATTTGGTAGTTTCTATAATGTCTTTAAAAACTGGAAGTCTGTGGCTGATTTCAACAATTGAGGCTCCAAGTCCATGAAAGTCCAAGAATTCTTTTTGAACTGTCTCCATTACAGGAAGCGGCAGCGTAGCCGGTCCTGCACTAAAATTATAAACGCGGTTAGTCATTTGATGTCCTGGTTAATTTTTATTTTAGATAGTTATTAAGGTTAACTGAAAAAGTATTGTTAAAGCAGTCGCGGACTTGATCTGTGCTACGGATTTCAGACTAAGTTGGGATCTGGATATTAGATAATGATCCGGGGTTCCCGGTATTCACTTTGTTTCGCCTGAAATGACGAAGGAAAACATGAGAAAGCTGCATAAAGTTAGTAATTATTTCAATATATTTAAGATCTTGGTCGTAAAACAAGTTCAACAGTAACTGACAGAACACGATCATTACGGATGTAGTGGATAGTAATCTCTTCACCGGCTTTACGTGTTTCGATTTGCTGAGCTAAATCTTCCATTGTTGTTATGGGAATTTTGTTTATATGTGTGATTATGTCACCGCCCCAAGGGACCTGATAACGTCCGACTTTTACTGTTCTAGAGGCACCTCGTAAACCTGCTTGATCTGCAGAGGCTCCCTTAACCACTCGCGCAATCAGAAGACCGTCAGGTACGTCTATTCCAATGCGGCGCAGATAAACTGTTGGAATTGGCTCAATCCCAAGCCACGGTCTTCGTACATAACCGTATTTCAGGAGGTCTGGTAGAATCCGTAATGCAGTATTGCTGGGCACAGCAAAACCTATTCCCACACTTCCTGCAGATCCAATGATTGCTGTGTTAATTCCAATAACTTTCCCCTCAGAATCCAGTAAAGGACCTCCTGAGTTTCCGGGATTGATTGCCGCATCTGTTTGAATTATCCCTTCAATTTTCCTTCCGTTTTTTGCTGCAATGGTGCGCCCCAAGGCACTGATAATTCCAGTCGTAAGAGTTTGCCGAAGACCAAAAGGATTTCCCAGGGCCAACACTTTTTGGCCTACAACAATATTGTTTGAATGGGAAAATTCCAGGATGTCGTAGCTGTCTGCAGGTGCTTTAATCCGAACAATTGCCAAATCGTTATTAGGATCTGCACCAACCAGTTTTCCCGGCCACTGACTGTTATCAGCAAGTGTCACTACCAGTTTGCTGGCATTTTCAACCACATGATAATTGGTGACAATTATTCCGGATTTGTCAATTATAAATCCGGTCCCGGAACCGGTTTCTGCCGGCATTGCACGGTAGAAAAAATCATAGTTGACAGCAATATTGCTGATGTTTACCACTGCTCTGCTGCTTTTTTCATAAATCCGGATGTTTTCTTTTTCGTCGGCAGAAAAACTGGAAACACCGAAGGCAGGCTCAAAAGAGAATGCAATAACTAAAAATATAAAAAGGTGTTTGTAGTTACTCATGAAAATTTATTCTCACTCCTGATTATTAATAAACAGACCGTCCACCATCAACTGGCAGGATCGTACCGGTAACGAAGTCTGATAGTAGCAAATATTCAACGGCCTGTACAATATCTTCCGCCGAGCCAATCCGTTTGAGCAGACTGTGCTCAACTGAAGAGCTAAAGTCCATTTCCGCATTATCTGGAGGAGTCAACACGGTTCCCGGAGCAATGCCGTTGACCTGTACTTCTGGTGACAAAGCACGTGCCAGTCCTTTGGTTAAAGAAACAAGTCCTGCTTTTGATGTACAATAGGGCAAAAAACTCACCCATGGTCGCTCAGTTGAAGAATCGACCATATTAATGATTTTACCTTCACCGCGTGATTTCATACCCTCAGCTACTGTTTGTGCTAAAAAGAATGGTGCCTTCAGATTCAGCGCTAATAAATGATCCCATTCTTCTTCGGTTGTAGAAAATAATGGTGTTGGAAAAAAATCTGCTGCATTATTGATTAAAACTGAAATGGGGCCGGATTTCTCTTCGGCAGTACGGACTAGTTCTTTAATTGAGGAAACTTCTTTTAAATCTGCTTGCAGAATAAGATGTCTCGACTCTCCACCTGGAAGTCCTTGAACGGTTTGTTTTGCGCCTTTTTCTGAGTGGTGATAGTGTATGACAACACGCATGCCAAGTTGAGCCAATTGTTGGGCAACTGCTTGTCCCAGACGGACACCGGCACCTGTTACGAGTGCTACTTTATCTTGCAATTCCATAAATATATTTTTATTTATTTGTTTGAAAAAACCATGAAACCGGAAATTAAAATCGGCCTGACAATGGGTGATCCCAATGGAATTGGAGCGGAAGTCCTGCTCCGGGCCTTACAATTTATGCATCCTTTTCAGGACTGGGAACCTTTAATTTTTGGCGATCTCAAAATTTTGACTGGAATGAACAAGATCCTGGACGCACCTTTTTCTTTTAAGTCAATTTCAGAAAAACACAGCACTCAGACAAAAAAAGTCATCGATTCTTTTTGTCTTCCGGTAATAGATTTATCGGTACAAAAAGATAGAAAATGGGAACTCGGTACTTCATCTGCGTGGGGGGGAGAGTCAGCATTCCAGTTCGTTCATAACGCCATAGACTGGGCTAATCGTAAAAAAATTGCCGCCATAGTTACGGCTCCGCTTGCTAAAGAGACACTTCAGGCAGCTGGTCACTCTTTTCCGGGTCACACAGAAATGTTGTCACATTACAGTAACGGTGCACGTTCAGTGATGATGCTGGCCGTGGATGATTTACGTGCCACAATGGTAACCCTTCATGTATCACTTCGTCAAGCTTTGGAATCACTCACACCTGAACTAATCCTGGAAGTAATGGAAATCACAGTATCGGGGCTGAAAAATATGGGAATTACGGATCCGATCCTCGGCATCCCGGGACTCAATCCTCATGCTGGTGAAAACAGATTATTTGGAGACGAAGAAGATATCATTATTCGTCCTGCAATGGAACTTGCCCGTGGAAAAGGAATACGCTGTGAGGGACCGTTTCCTCCGGATACAGTTTTTTTGGAACATCGCAAAGGACGTTTTGATGCAGTAGTAGCCCTGTATCACGATCAGGCTCTCATACCATTAAAATTATTTGGTTTTGAACGTGCTGTAAACGTAACTCTTGGACTGCCGATTATCCGTACTTCTCCGGATCACGGAACTGCTTTTGAGTTAGCTCCACAGATTGCTGCTAATCCACGTTCGATGATAGAGGCAATCAAGACTGCAGTTAAAATGGCGAATTCATCTCTTTTTACTGCTGACAAGGTAGATTCGTGATGGAGTTAAAAAGACGGACAAACTATTTTCAGTAATGATCCTGCCGCAGGTTATTTAAAAAACTTTTGAAAACACAAAATTGTTCCCAGTCTCAAAACCATTAACAATACATCTTTAAAATCAGCGTGAGGCCGTTTCTACCTGGGCGGTGGTTTCTTCTGAATTTCCTTCCGGAAATGGTAATACATCTTTAAACAAAAGAGTTCGTTGAACAATTTCTTTGAAAATAGGTGCAGCAATAGTTCCACCATAATGTGAAGTTCGCGGTTGTTCAACGACAACGAGTACTGTTACCAAAGGGTCAGAAGCAGGAGCGAATCCTACAAATGAAGCTATGTAGCGTGTTTTGGAATATCGTCCAAGCTGTTGATCATAGATTTGGCTCGTACCTGTTTTTCCTGCAACTTGGTAACCCAAGATTGCAGCTCTTTGAGCAGTACCTCCTTTTTGTGTCACAGAAATTAGATACTTTCTGACCAGTTCCGCAACAGAGCCTTCGACCACAGGACTGCGGACTCCTAAACCAAACTTGTGACTCACTTTACCTTCTACATCTTTTATTTCCTGTAATTTATTTCCGTTTTTATCAACGGCATACTCCACAATGAAAGGTGGTACCCATTCTCCTTCGTTTGCAAAAACATTTGCTGCACTCACCATTTGCAAAGGTGAAACAAGAATAGCTTGTCCAAAAGAAATATTTGC
>ERZ651768.445-NODE-445-length-31186-cov-13.745765_pt1 | contig 31186 bp, 30 predicted proteins | sample MGYA00514754_ERZ651768 | MGnify/ENA metagenome assembly ERZ651768
GGCTCACGAGTCGATCTATATCTACCCGAGGATACTTACGTGGTTGCGCAACTCGGTCGCTGGGTATTGTCTGGAACTGACATAATCGGTTTTTTGCCGGTCTCTGAGCGCTAGTTATGGCAACGGGGAAAAGAATCCACAAGCTCGAACGAGCCGATAGAGGTCGCAAGGGCATCTATATACTGCCGAACCTGTTTACGACCGCCAGTCTTTTTTCAGCGTTTTACGGGATCGTGCAAGCCACAAACGGCTTCTATGAACATTCTGCCATCGCCATAATCGTAGCCGCCGTGCTTGATAGCCTTGATGGTCGGGTCGCGCGGATGACCAACACGGTAAGTGATTTTGGCAAAGAGTACGACAGTCTTGTTGATCTTGTTGCGTTTGGACTCGCTCCGGCTCTGGTTCTCTATGAGTGGGGATTGAAGGATTTTGGAAAACTAGGATGGTTGACTGCATTTATCTACGCTGCTACCACGGCTCTGAGACTCGCCCGTTTTAATACCCAGGACATAAAAGGCAACAAATATTTTCGAGGGTTACCATGCCCGGCTGCGGCTGTGCTGGTAGCGACTGCCCTTTGGGCAGTGGAGAGTTATGGTTTAACGGGTACCTGGACAGTTGTGACGGCGCTGCTGGCGATGATTGCTCTGTCTGCAGCAATGGTGAGCTCTTTCCACTATAGGAGCTTTAAAGATCTTGATTTGAAAAATCGAGTGCCATTCATGACACTTCTCGCCCTCGTGGTAGTTATTGTGCTGATTTCATTCGATCCACCTGTTGTGCTATTGCTATTGTCGGCTGGTTTTGCACTATCTGGTCCATTCTTCTGGATATTCGGAAAAAAACCAGAATCCTCCGATCTTGCTGATGAAAGCGACATTGAGGATGAGGATGAGGATGAGGTAACAGAAATCCGAACAGTAGGCAGCGGGGTTGATAAATAATGATTCGTCGTTATACTGCCGATTGAACGAACAAGGTTATTTAAAGTGTACCCAAACACCTGCAGTTTTTGTTTTGCTAACAAACCTCGAACAGAGTTGTCACGCTCTTTTCGGTTGGGTCTAGCGGTTTGTGATCTTCTGCTGCGCTGTTAGGCGCATCATACCCCCTCCAACTAAAACTTAACCAGACCAACTGTTCCACATCGTTGTAAAACGATGCCACGCACAAATTATTGCGGTGCCCGGTGGGCGCCAGTCTGGTATTCCGGTAAATTAGCAGAAGCGAGGTGCACGATGACTAATAAATTAATTGTTTTTGATACAACGTTGAGAGATGGTGAGCAGAGTCCCGGCGCATCAATGACGGCGGATGAAAAAATGAGACTGGCTCGGCAACTAGAACGATTAAGAGTAGACGTTATAGAAGCCGGATTTCCAGCTGCCAGTCCCGGAGACTTTGAAGCGGTTCAACGAATCGCAGAGCAGGTGAGAGAAACCACGATTTGTGGTCTTGCCCGGGCAAATGCTCGTGATGTCGGCTTAGCCGCAGATGCAGTCAAGCCAGCTGAGTCTCCGAGAATACACACCTTTATTGCTACCTCTCCTATTCATATGCGGGAGAAGCTGAGAATGTCTCCTGACCAGGTATTGGAACAGGCGGTGTTGTCGGTCAAACAAGCTAAAAATAGTACCGGAGATGTGGAGTTCTCACCTGAAGATGCGGGTCGTTCAGATGAGGATTTCTTATGTCAAATACTTGAAGCAGTTATCGACGCTGGCGCGACGACGATTAACATACCAGACACTGTAGGCTATACGATGCCAAGCCAGTTTGGAGAGTTGATAGCGAATCTGATGGAGCGGATACCGAACTCGGATAAAGCAATATTTTCAGTGCATTGTCACAACGATTTAGGGATGGCTGTCGCTAATTCGTTAGCCGCAGTAATGAAAGGCGCCCGCCAAGTTGAGTGTACTGTCAATGGACTCGGTGAGCGAGCAGGCAATGCCTCACTTGAAGAGATAGTGATGGCAGTCAGGACAAGACAGGACTTTTTCGACTGTGATACCAACGTAGACTCGACACAGATAGTTCCAACGAGTCGGCTAGTTTCGACAATTACCGGATTTCCTGTTCAACCCAATAAAGCGATTGTGGGTGCCAATGCTTTTGCGCATGAGGCCGGCATTCATCAAGATGGTGTTCTAAAAAGTCGAGAAACTTACGAAATAATGCGAGCGGAAGATGTCGGCTGGTCCGCCAACAAACTTGTGCTCGGCAAGCATTCGGGTCGTACAGCGTTTACAAAACGTCTTTTCGCTTTGGGAATCGAATTTGAATCCAAAACAGATCGAGATGAGGCTTTTGTAAGATTTAAGACATTGGCTGACAAGAAACACGAGATATTTGATGAAGATCTTATAGCATTGGTCAGTGAGAGTGATTCGGAACAGGTGAATGAAAAACTTCAATTGGTGTCGATGAGCGCTTCTTCGATAACCGGCGAGATACCGAAAGCTGTCGTTACGCTAAGTATTGATGGTACTGAAAAAACGGCCTCAGCGACGGGCGACGGGGCTGTAGACGCCTCATACAAAGCTGTGGAAGCTATTGCTCCTTCAGAGAGTAAGCTGCTCTTGTATTCTGTGAATAACATTACGACTGGTACAGATGCGCAAGGCGAGGTGAGTGTGCGTCTGGAAAAAGATGGAAGAATCGTCAATGGCAGTGGAGCAGATACCGATATCGTGATTGCCTCGGTAAAGGCTTACGTGAACGCGCTAAACAGGCTCAACCAGAGGCAGTTTTCCGTCCATCCACAGTTGAGTGATACCGTATAGACGGTCCAACAGCTCTTGGCAATACACCATAGATCGCAGCACTTACGAGAGATCGGGATTGTCCGGTGGCAAAGGAGAGAGTCGAGCACATCATCAGTTAGGGCAGATGGTGGCAGTATCGAACTGAAGGCACTATCGGATAAGGTTCAGCGGTGTCAGGCATGCAGCCTTCATCTGCGTCGACAGAACACGGTCTTCGGTCATGGCCCCATAGAAGCGGACTGGTTGTTTGTGGGCGAGGCGCCTGGTTCGGAAGAGGATAAACAAGGCTTACCGTTCGTGGGTCGTGCGGGCCAGTTGTTAAATTCAATATTGTTTAGCATCGGATTAGCGCGGGACGAGGTCTATATCACCAATGTGCTCAAGTGCAGGCCACCGGGTAACAGAGATCCGATGGGAGAAGAAGTGATTCAATGTGAACCCTACCTGCACGATCAGATCGAGCACATCAAACCAGAGATTATCGTCGCGATGGGTCGCTTTGCAGCCCAAGCACTACTGAAGTCCACAGTATCGATAGCGGAATTACGTGGCCAAAGACATGAATACTCAGATTTAAAGATTCCATTGATAGTAACTTATCACCCGGCGTATCTACTCCGCTCACTGTTGGAGAAAAAAAAGGTGTGGAAAGATTTACAGTTCGCGCAATCTCTGGTCGATGGATCTGAAAATGAACGGTCAGTATGACCTAGAGATAGTTCGGCCTAGGGCCCATTCAGATATTCCTCAAGTTGTGGAGATAGAACGAAAAGTCACATTTCACCCATCGACCCAGAACGCATTCTCCGAATCTCTTGAAGTGGGGTATAAATGTTGGATTATTGATTCCGATGATCCAGTCAGCGCTTACTTGTTCAGTCAATTTACACTGAAGAATCGCATATCTTGAATTTGGCTGCAAAAAGCACTCGACAGGGTCAAGGCGTCGGTCGTGATCTTGTCAACAAAGTATGCATTGATGCCGCTAAGAACGGAGTGATGAAAATTCTGTTGGAGATTCGCCCAAATAATCTGATAGCGCGACAATTGTACGAGTCGGAAGGATTTCTGGTTTTTGGCCGCAGAAATAACTACTATCGCTCTTGCGATCGTGCAGAGGATGTACTCATTATGGAACGGGTTCTAGAACCTGCGTCCGTGATGATGAAATGACCTTCATTGGTTATCGCTGTAGAGCGACTGACAGAGTCATGATGGATAAACTCTCATTGTTAGCCAATCTGTTATGGGTTATCGGATAATTTAGGTAGTAGTCTATGGACAATTGGTTTAATACCGAGCTTGGAAACTGTTTTACAAACGAAGCATGTGCCCATGTCCCTAGTTTAATTCCCTATGGATATCATGGCGTGGCATTACAGATCGGGGCGACAGAACAGGATTTGCTGGCCGACATCGACTGTGGTGAACGAATTTATGTTGCTCCGGGACACAGTAAACTAAATGGAACCCAAGTCTGTTCTGACTGGGACGCGTTGCCTTTCGAACGTAGGTCTATAGATCTTGTTGTCCTGTTCCACGCGTTAGATTTCGGGAAAGACCCCGGCGGAGTATTAAGAGAAGTCAGCGAAATCTTAGCACCCGAAGGGCATTTGGTTGTACTGGGGCTTAATCCCTTTGGGATCTGGGGTATCTGCCGGTTGCTTAAATTTCATAAAAGCTCAATGCCGTGGACAGCAAACTACTTTCCATTGACGAGAGTTCAGGACTGGATAAACTTGTTGGGGTTTGTAACGGTAGGTGGGACAATGTATTTCTATCGGCCACCTGTCAATAATGAATCTATATTGCGTCGGCTACAATTTATGGAGTCGGCCGGTCGACGATGGTGGCCGGCGCTTTCTGGTGCTTATATTCTTGTAGCTAAGAACAAAGCCCTTAACATTCATACAAAACATGTGAAGACCGTGTTAAGAGGTGTCCGGCAACGACACCGACTCCAAACATTAACGCGGAAATCCTGACTACGACATTCAATTAGGAAAATCGATAGAAAGTAATGACTGAGCGATGGGTAATCTACACAGATGGAGCCTGTCGTGGCAATCCGGGACCCGGAGGTTGGGGTGCGGTTCTGTATCGAGGCGGAGAGATGAATGAACTCAGTGGTGCCGTGTCAAATACGACTAACAATCGGATGGAATTGGTCGCTCCAGTAGAAGCACTTGATGCACTTCCGGACTCCAGTCTTGTATCACTCTATACCGACTCGCAGTACGTCAAGAATGGTATAACTGTGTGGATATCAAACTGGAAGCGAAACGGCTGGAAAACATCGAACGGCAAACAGGTAAGAAATCAGGATCTGTGGCAGGCCCTAGACCAATCGACCCAGCGCCATGTTGTCGAGTGGTATTGGGTAAAAGGCCATTCTGGCGATGCTGGAAACGAAAGAGCCGATGAGTTGGCCAATAAAGCGATCGAACAAATGTTTGCTTAGATAGCCTGAGATCGGGTGACCATAATAACGATATGAGACAAGTTATTTTAGATACTGAAACGACTGGTTTAGATTGGAAACTAGGCCATCGCGTCATCGAGATAGGCTGTATCGAGGTATTAGATCGTCGGATTACAGAACATATTTTTCATAGTTACGTCAATCCGGACAGGCGAGTCGACCCGGAAGCACAAGAAGTGCATGGACTCACCACAGAATTTCTGTCGGACAAGCCAAGATTCCCAGAAGTTCTAGAAGAATTTCTGTTGTTTATTGAAGGCTGTGAACTGGTCATCCACAATGCATCATTTGATGTTGGATTTTTAGACAATGAAATTAGATTAATTGATTCGGCACGTCGGAAAATTGAGGATTATTGCCAGGTCGTAGACAGTTTGGCACTGGCTCGACAACTGCATCCCGGCCAGCGAAACAGTCTCGATGCTTTAGCCAAACGCTATCAGGTCGATACCAGTCAGAGAACCTATCATGGAGGCCTACTGGACGCGAGAATTTTGGCAGAGGTCTATCTCGCAATGACCGGTGGGCAGGCAGACCTCTCTTTTGATGTGAGTGACCCACAGAAGAAGTTCAGAGGGAGTAATCGGGATGTCGATCGGGATTCTGCACGAGACCCCAGTGACAGAACTGGCTTTTCAGACGACAGATTTGTAGTCATTTCTGCCAGCGCGGATGAGATTTTAGAACATAAAAAATGGCTCGACAGGCTAGGTGATAACTGTGTCTGGAGATCTGATGTGGAATCTTGATTGAAGCGTGTTGAGATCAAAATCGCACTGAACAATTCTTGATATTGTGGGTAGGTGAACCTCAAATCCTTAGACGGTTATTGTTTCACGTAATAATTAGGGAGGAGAAGAAAATGGATGACAACCGAATATACCCGGTCGCTTTGCGCAATGCAGAAGAAGCCTACATTGATGAGGCCCGCTACCAGGAGATGTATCGCCGGTCAATCGAAAATCCCGAAGAATTTTGGTCGGAGCAGGCGGAGAAATACCTGACTTATACCAAGAAATGGGATCAGGTAATGAGTTATGACTACGTCACTGGAGCAATTGCATGGTTTAGTGGTGCAAAACTCAATGCAACGGTTAATTGTATTGATCGTCATCTTGAGGCTCGAGGTGATCAGATTGCGATCATCTGGGAGGGCGATGATCCATCTGAACAGCAGTATATTTCCTACAAAGAGTTGCATGAAAGTGTTTGCCGATTTGCCAATCTTTTGAAATCACGCGGAGTGAGAAAAGGGGATCGGGTATCTATCTACATGCCGATGATTCCTGAGGCTGCAGTCGCTATGCTGGGATGTGCTCGGATCGGGGCTGTCCACTCCGTGGTGTTTGGCGGCTTTTCTCCAGATTCGTTAAGAGATCGTATCCTGGACTCAGATTGCCGTGTTGTTGTAACAGCAGACGAGGGTCCCCGTGGGGGACGACCAGTCCCACTTAAAGCAAACGTTGAGACAGCGCTTGCAGAATGCCCAGATGTGCATACCACAATCGTTGTACGAAGGACGGGTGCTGAAGTCCCTGGTAACGCAAAACGAGATATCTGGTATCACGAAGGTATGGCAAGTGTATCGCCAGATTGTGAGCCTGAAGAGATGGATGCAGAGGACCCCCTGTTTATCCTCTATACGTCAGGTTCTACCGGAAAGCCTAAGGGCGTGTTGCACACGACCGCGGGTTATCAACTCTATGCAGCGATGACTCACCAACTGGTATTCGATTATAAAGACGGTGAGGTCTATTGGTGTACGGCTGACGTAGGTTGGATCACAGGTCACTCATATATTGTTTACGGCCCTTTGGCTAACGGTGCAACCACGTTGATGTTTGAGGGAGTGCCAACCTATCCCGACGGGAGTCGCTTCTGGAATGTTGTGGATAAACATTCTGTCAACATTTTCTACACAGCACCGACGGCTATTCGGGCGCTGATGAGTCTGGGGGATGGTCCCGTGCTAAGTGCTGATCGTACTAGCCTTCGTATATTGGGTACTGTAGGTGAGCCGATCAACCCAGAAGCCTGGGAATGGTATTACCGAGTTGTGGGGGGGCAACAGTGTCCTATTGTAGACACATGGTGGCAGACAGAGACCGGCGGTATTCTAATCACACCGCTGGTTGGTGCGACGCCACTGAAGCCAGGGTCGGCTACCAGACCATTTTTTGGAATCCAGCCAGCGCTTTTGGATGATGAAGGGAATGAAGTAGATGGTGCGGGTGTGGGTAATTTGGTTATCAGGCGTTCATGGCCAGGGCAGATGCGAACCGTGTACGGTGACCACGAACGCTTCGTATCTACTTATTTTGCCAGGTACCCCGGATATTATATGACTGGAGATGGTGCACGCAGAGATGAGGACGGTTATTACTGGATCACAGGCCGAGTTGATGATGTTATTAACGTTTCGGGTCATCGAATGGGAACCGCTGAGGTTGAAAGCGCTCTGGTATTGCATGACCTGGTCGCGGAGGCAGCTGTTGTTGGATATCCGCACGAGATCAAGGGACAGGGGATCTACGGTTATGTCACATTGATGGTGGGTAGTGATCCCAGTGACGAGCTTAAGAGAGATCTCGTTAATCTTGTGCGCAAAGAAATAGGCCCATTTGCAGCGCCCGATATAATCCAATGGGCACCCGGCTTGCCGAAAACCCGCTCGGGAAAGATTATGCGTCGAATTTTGAGAAAGATAGCCGCCAGTGAGATTGACGACTTGGGAGATACATCGACTCTGGCGGATCCTAGTGTCGTAGACGACTTGGTGGCTAAGCGACCGAACCGCTAGCGTATCAGTTGTTCTCGAAGAGAAAGGCGGTTAAAATCCGCTGCCCTTGATGACCTCCGATTAACTCCTTGCTTCACTGCGAAAAGTAGGAAGCTCGATCCATAGGGAGAAACTTATGCGCCATTACGAGATAGTATTTCTCGTCCATCCTGATCAAAGTGAGCAGGTTCCTGCAATGACCGAACGCTATAAGGGCTTTATAGAGAACGCGGGCGGTCAGCTACACAGACTGGAAGACTGGGGCAGGCGTCAATTAGCCTATCCTATTGAGAAAGTTCACAAAGCCCATTACGTGTTGATGAACGTGGAGTGTGATCAACCAACGCTCGACGAAATGAACGACTTGTTCAAATTCAACGATGCGGTTATCAGGAATCTGATCATTAAAATGAAAACTGCAGTAACCGAGCCGTCATTCTTGGTGCAAAGTGGGGAAAGTAATAACGTTGTATCCGAATCTGAGAGGCTTAGTAATGAGCCCGTAGAAGCAGCGGATGCCAATGAGAATCCGGTCGCTGATAAGGAAGGGGAGGGTGAGGCAGTGGATGAGCCGTCGTTGGAGGAATCAGAGTCACTGAGCAAAGATTCAATTACTTCTTCAGATTCTGAAGCTGAGGTACCTCAGACATGAGAAACAACCGCCGTCGTAAATACTGTCGTTTTACTGCTTTGGGTGTAACCAAGATTGACTACAAAGACTTGGATACTCTTAAATCTTATATTAGTGAGACGGGAAAAATAATTCCCAGTAGAAATACGGGAACGAAACCGCGCTATCAGCGCCAACTGGCGACTGCGGTTAAAAGAGCGCGTTTCCTGGCTTTACTTCCGTATAGTGACCAGCATTAGCATCGTTTTAGACCCAGTGTTTTGGAGAAAATGAGAGATGGAAATCATACTGCTGGAAAATATACAAAACCTTGGAGAGTTAGGAGACGTTGTACGAGTGCGATCCGGTTATGCCCGCAATTATCTTGTGCCACAAGGCAAGGCGGCATGGGCGACTGATGATGCAAAGGCGCGGGTTGAAGAACGCCGCAAAGAGCTTGCAAAGCTAGATAGTGAAAGAATGGATGCCGCAAAGGCTAAGGTCGACTTATTGCCGGAATCTGTGACTGTTGTCCGTAGAGCTGGCGAAGAGGGTAGACTATTTGGCTCTGTATCTGCGATAGATATTGCGGAATTATTGCAAAACGCGGAATTGGCTATCCAGCGTTCTGAAATCGATATGCCTAAAGGATCAATTAAAGAATTAGGAGAGCACGAAATTCAGATAATACTTCACCCACAGGTTAAGCAATCGCTGAAGGTTGTGGTGACTGCTGAGCAGGTAGAAGATAGCGAGGGCGTTCAGGAAGAAATAATATCCTGAGCTGCCTACGTTATTTACCTCATGAGCCGGACGAAATGTCCGGCTTTTTCGTGTATTCTTGTCTGGTCAAATACTGTAACCGAATAGTGACAGCCGTCCACTGATTTGTTGTAAAGTTATCCGCATGTAATGCATTGAATTTTGAACGTTTCCAATGTCAGAGACCCAGGCAATAATCTCAACCCGACGCGAATACCCTGTACCGCCGCAAGCACTTGAAGCTGAGCAGTCGGTCCTGGGTTGCCTGCTTTTGGATTCCAGGCGATGGGATGATGTGGTAGAAGTTGTTTTAGAAGAGGACTTCTACACCAAGGCGCATCGAGAAATATTTGCGGCTATAAAAGCGCTTCATGCTACGGATCAACCGGTAGACGTCGTTACAACATCAGAGTGGTTAGGTAATTGCGGTATGCTCGATAAGGTCGGTGGCCTTCCTTATCTGGGAGAACTGGCTAAGAATACACCGGGGACGGTTAACGTCATAGCTTATGCTGCGATAGTCCGAGAAAGGTCGGTATTACGACGTTTAATCAATGTTTCTACACAGATTTCAGAAAAAGCTTACAACCCTGAAGGTTCCAATGTAGAAGAATTATTGGGGTACGCGGAAAAGTTGGTATTCGATATAGCTGAAGCCGACAAGCGCCAGAGGGGCGGGTTTGTGCCGGTGCAGGGTCTTCTGACAGAAGCACTGGATAGAATAGAGGAGCTTTATGAATCCGGACAATCGATTACAGGCGTACCGACGGGGTTCGGCGATCTGGATAACATGACATCAGGGCTTCAACCTTCCGATCTGGTAGTTATTGCTGGTCGACCATCGATGGGTAAAACCAGTCTTGCAATGAACATAGTTGAGAATGCTGCGATCGGGAGCAAACTGCCTGTTGCAGTATTCAGCATGGAAATGCCTGGTCAGCAACTTGCCATGCGAATGCTTGCATCTTTGGGCAGAATTAATGCCCATCACGTCAGGACAGGAAAACTCTCCAAGGATGACTGGCCTCGTCTGACCTCAGCCGTGGAATTACTTGATACTGCTCCGATATTTATTGATGATACTCCCGCGCTTACGCCGGTTGAACTAAGGTCTCGCGTTCGCAGGCTATCCCGGGAACATGGGCGACTTGGTATGATCGTCGTTGACTATCTACAGTTGATGCAGTCCGGTGATAACAGCGAAAATCGAGCTGTTGAAGTATCTAACATTACCAGGGCGCTGAAGATTATCGCTAAGGAGATGTCTGCACCTGTGGTGGTACTTTCACAGTTAAATCGAAGCTTGGAACAAAGACCTAACAAAAGGCCTGTAATGTCCGATCTTAGAGAGTCTGGCGCGATAGAGCAGGATGCTGACGTTATATTTTTTATTTATAGAGATGAGATCTACAATGAAGACTCTCAGGATCATGGCACAGCTGAAATCATCATAGGAAAACAAAGAAACGGTCCCACGGGGACCGTTCGTCTAACATTCTTGGGTGAGTACACTCGGTTTGAGAACTATGTTTCTGAATTTTCAGAGCCTTTGTATTGACCTGCGGGAAATTGTTTTGGCCCTAAGTGCTGGACCGAGGCAAGCGCTATACAGACGCCATAAATCGAATCTTTTCATTCGTGCTTATAGGGAAATATTGGAGTAATGCCAGCGAAAGGGAAGATTGCCTATATCTGTAGCTCGTGTGGCACCAAGCATCCGAAATGGACTGGCCAGTGTAATGAATGCGGAATATGGAATTCTTTGTCAGAAACCAAGATTGCCCAGTCAGCTAAATCTATTCATGGCATCGACCCGACAGACAATGTTCCAATAGATCTATCGAGCATTCAAGTGGCACGGGTTGCCCGGATGTCGACAGGTTCCGCGGAGTTCGATCGAGTCCTTGGCGGTGGGTTCGTAGAGGGGGCAGTAACACTGCTTGGAGGCGAACCAGGTATAGGAAAGAGCACTTTAGCCCTCCAATGTGCTGGCAGTCTTTCGATTGCCGATTCGGTTCTTTACACCACGGGAGAAGAGTCATTGCAGCAACTTGCCTTAAGGGCAGGTCGTACAAAGATAGAGAGCTCAAACATCAAGATCATAGCAACTTCGGAACTCGAATCGGTTTTGCATTTTGCTAAGTCAACAGGCCCCAAACTCGTTGTGATTGATTCGATTCAAACCCTGTTTTCCACAGAACAGGAATCTGCGCCAGGCAGTATCAGTCAAGTGCGAGCTTGTGCAGATCGATTGGTGAGGTTTGCCAAATCGACAAGTACCGCAATTCTTATGATAGGGCATATAACAAAAGATGGTGTGCTTGCTGGTCCTAAATTGCTTGAGCATATAGTCGACACCGTGTTGTACTTTGAAGGAGATGCGGACAGTCGCCTACGACTGGTTAGGGCTTTCAAAAATAGATTCGGCGCCGTAAATGAGATAGGCGTATTTGTAATGACTGATTCAGGTCTAAGGGGAGTAGAGAATCCATCATCCATGCTGCTATCTTCAGATAACACAGATAAGCCTGGGAGTGTCGTCCTGGTCGCACAGGAGGGCTCGCGCCCGTTGCTGGTTGAGCTTCAAGCGTTAGTCGATGATACTGTGCTTGCAGCTCCTCGTAGACTGTCCATAGGTCTTGATGGTGGCCGAATTAACATGTTGCTGGCTGTGTTAAGCAGGCATGCTGGTGTTAACTTGGGGAACAGGGATGTCTATGTGAATGTTGCGGGGGGGATAAAATTATCAGAAACAGCCACAGATGTTGCTATAGCTCTAGCGGTTTTGTCTAGTCATTTTGACAAACCGTTACCAGCTGGCACAGTATGTTTTGGCGAGATAGGATTGTCTGGCGAGATCAGACCAGTTCAACGAGGCCAAGAGCGGCTTAAGGAGGCAAAAAAACTCGGTTTCAGACAAGCCATAATTCCACAAGCGAACCAAGCGGCTCATGGTCCAGAGAAGCTAGAGGTTGTTCCAATAAAGAATGTCGGTGAGTTGTTGGAACTGCTCCATTGACTTAGATATCGCGTAGCAACTCATTAATCCCGACTTTCGATCGCGTTTTCTCATCTACCTTCTTGACGATTACAGCACAATACAAGCTGTGTGAGTTGTCTTTCGCTGGCATTGTTCCAGATACCACAACAGAACCTGGAGGGACTCTTCCATAGCTGACGTTCCCATTTGCACGATCCAAAATCCTGGTACTCTGGCCAATATATACGCCCATTGAGACTACGGAGCCTTCTTCAACGATTACGCCTTCAACAATTTCGCTGCGCGCACCAATAAAGCAGTTGTCTTCAATAATTGTAGGGGAAGCTTGAAGAGGTTCAAGGACCCCGCCGATACCCACACCTCCCGACAGGTGGACGTTCTTTCCGATTTGGGCACAAGAGCCAACCGTTGCCCACGTGTCGACCATGGTTCCCTCCCCTACGTAGGCTCCAATATTGACATAGCACGGCATGAGAATGACATTGGGCGCGAGATAAGCACCGTGGCGAACCATAGCTGGAGGCACAACGCGGTATCCGCCAGTTTGAAATCGACTATCGTCGTAGCTGTCGAACTTGCCGGCAACCTTGTCATAGTACTTGGTATCCCCGGATTCTAATACCCTATTTTCGCCAAGTATGAATGACAACAATACCGCTTTCTTGAGCCACTCATTCACCACCCATCCGGTAGCTGTTGGTTCAGCGACTCTGGCGTCACCGTTATCTAGGAGTTTAAGCGCATCTTGTATTGCTTGGACTAATTCGGCACTGGCTGAAGAACGAGTCAAGGACGCGCGATTCTCGTATGCCGCAACAATAGTTTCTGTAATAGTATTCATAATGTGAGTCGTTCAAAGGAAATCAAGGCGTTAGGAAGGCAATGCGGCACAAACGGTCTTTGCGATTTTCATTCTTTCTTTCGAGTTGTTTATCGGTTGGCCGTCACGGTCCGTAATGTAAAAAATATCTTCCGCTCTTTCACCGTAGGTGCTGATTTTAGCGCCCACTAGATGTGTTTTACATTCAATAAATGCCTTCGCAACTTGATGGAGTAACCCAGGTCGGTCTTGGGCGGTTATCACCATAATCGTTTTGTTTTGATCTTTTGGCTTGGGAAATGTCACCTTTGTGTCTATAGGGAAATTCAGCAGGGAGCGAGAAAGTCGAGTTCGTTGGGGGTCTTTTCCAGGCTTTGGATCTATTATCTGCGCCCTCAAAGACTTTTTTGTAGAATTTAGACTGCTTTTCGTCGGTTTGTTACGACCAACATTCAACACAACAAATGTCATCACAACCAGGCCGGAAAAGGTGCGGTGCACCCGAGCATCAACAATATTTAGATTTTCCCGGTCAAAACCCGCCGTCACATTACACAGTAAATGCTCCGAGTCAGGTGCGCAGACAAACACCTCAGTAGTACCAGATTTACTATTACTGATCGTATCCACAATGGGTAGGGACGCTATGGAGGTTGATGCCAGGAGGCGCGTGTGCCAGGCAATAGCGGATGGAGAATTCCGAAGAAAATACTCGTCTTCCATTACCGACCATACACTTTCTGCCATTTCCTGTTTGATTGAGGCGTCCCCCAGATAGATCAACGATTCATTTTTCAGGTCCTCTATTCTTTCTGATGATAATAGCGGCGATCCAACGTCGCGACGAAGAGCCTGTGTCGTTAGGTCGTATAGGTCACTTAGAAGCTTCGCCTTCCACTCGTTCCATACATGAGGGCTGGTGCCTCGTATATCAGCAACCGTAAGCAGATAAAGATTGTCCAAGTGTTCCTGATCCCCGACCAGGCGCGCAAAGTCATCTATTACACCAACATCTGAGGTATCTTCACGCTGAGCTATCCACGACATCGTGAGATGGTGACGGACCAGCCATGAAACAAAATGACAGTCATAATCGCTCATGCTGTGTTTTCTGCAAAATCGATAAGTCTCGGATTCGCCCAGTTTGGAGTGGTCGCCTCCTTGTCCTTTTGAAATGTCGTGAAACAGTGCAGCTATAAAAAGGCGATGGCGCTTGAAAATGGTACGCATCAACTGACTCTCTGCCGGATACTCGGCGTCGTGTTCGGGCATCTCAAGACGCCGGAGGTTTCTTACGACAAAGAGAAGATGTGCGTCGACTGTATAGACATGAAATAGGTCATGTTGCATCTGGCCTATGATTCGGCCGAATTGGGGTATGTAAGCTCCTAGAATGCCGTATGCATTCATTTGTCGGAGTGCCCGTGTCTGTCCGAGTGGAGCTTTCAGAATTTCCATAAATAGACTTCTACATCGAAGGTCTTGGCGGAATCCGGCATCTATTCGGAAAAGATTCTTACGAATTGACCTGATAGTGTCTACACCAATGCCTTTGAGGTCCGGGTGCTGTTGTAAAAGTAAGAAAACTTCCAGGAGAGCAAAAGGCGATGTTTGAAATACATTGGGATTGCGTATTTCAATAACTGCGTTCTTCATATAAAAACGCCGATTTAGGTCGACAGCTTTATTTTTTCGGCCCTTTGGTTTAGGTTTCGTGACCGCTTGTAGTTGCTGCAGTACAGTCGTATTGAGTAGTCGAATTTCCCCGGCTGTTCGGTAATACCGTTTCATGAGTTTCTCGACTGCTAGCGTTGTTGTGTCTTTATAGCCAAATTGTTGGGCGATCTCGCGCTGGTAATCGAAAAGAAGTCGGTCTTCAGCTCGACCCGACGCGAAGTGCAATGCAGTGCGAATCTTCCACAGAAAGTTCCTCCCTCTGATCAGGTCTCGATATTCGTGCTCGGTTAGATAATTGTAAGAAATAAGGTAACGGAGTCCCTGCTGACTAAGTACACGGTGAGCAACCCAGCCAATGGTCTGGAGATCTCTTAATCCACCCGGCCCTTCTTTGATTTGTGGCTCGAGGTTATAGGCAGTGTCATCGTAGCGTAGGTGGCGGGCTGACTGCTCTTCGATCTTGGCTTCTAGATACTTTGCAGCTGGCCACATCAGGTCGATACCGGTTTGTAACTTGAGCTGGCTCAGTAATTCAGCATCGCCGGCAAGTACCCTCGATTCCAATAGGTTGGTCATTACAGTCACATCATTACGTGACTGGGAGGTACAATCGCGAAGTGTACGAACGCTATGGCCGATTGTAAGTCCGACATCCCAGAGTGTTCGAATCAGCGATTCAGTGTTTTGTCGCTGTGTTTTAGTGGGTGCTTTTTGAAAGAGCACCAGTAAATCGATGTCCGATCCTGGATGAAGTTCAGACCTACCATAGCCACCAACGGCAATGAGTGCGACGGAGCGACCTTTTTCCGCCGAAGGAGCATGATGTTCCCAGATAGCCTTGATTACCTGATCTACAAACCAGGCATGAGCAGTGACGATATCCTGTGAAGGAGCACCACCCAGATGATAGTTTCTTAATACACCGTTACTCTCATTCAGCAGTGTTTTGACTAGGCTAACTCTATTGGAATCCTCCATCAACCGGTGCAGGATCCGGGTATCGAGGATACGGTTTCGTGATAGCCACATTATTCAGACCGGTTGAGACGGCTAGTTTGTTAGTATCTCATGACCGTCTTCAGTAACCCCTATCGTATGCTCCCACTGTGCGCTTAGACTATGATCTCTGGTAACAACGGTCCAGTCGTCCGGAAGTAGGCGAGTTTCCTTTTTCCCCGCATTGATCATTGGTTCGATAGTAAAGGTCATTCCAGGGGAAAGTTCCAAGCCACTTCCAAACGTGCCGTAATGCAGTACCTGTGGGTCTTCATGAAATACACGCCCAATGCCATGACCACAGTATTCGCGTACAACTGAAAATCCGTTACCTTCAGCATGCTGTTGAATCGCAGCGCCGATGTCCCCAAGGCGGGTGCCAGGGCGTACAAGACGAATAGCCGTTTCAAGACACTCACGAGTAATATTTATCAGACGTTGAGCTCGAATTGAGACGTCGCCAATTGCAAACATTCTGCTGGCGTCCCCATGGTAGCCATCCTTTATTACGGTGATATCGATGTTAATGATATCGCCAGGTTTGAGTATTCTTTTTCCTGGAATACCGTGGCAGACCACGTGATTCACACTTGTACAGATCGATTTGGGAAACCCTCTATAGTTTAACGGAGCTGGTATAGCACCGAGGTCATCGACGATGTATCGGTGGCAAATTTGATCTAGCTCACCCGTGGTGATTCCAGGTGCCACGTGAGGCGTTATCATATCTAGCACTTGCCTTGTAAGTTGGCCGGCTACCCGCATCTTGGCCAATTCAGCGGCAGTTTTTATCGTTACGGACATGAAACACGGAAATTTCGCTCATTTCGGGATAACCTATCCTACACGAACATTTTGCCAGATGTGCCTTAAAGTACAGTTTCAAAGCCATAACTGGACAGTATGTATGATGCACAAACACCAAACACTGGCGATTTTCAGACTGTTCGGATAGAATCCCGCCCCCAAATCCTGACAGGTAACATAATCGATCGCCCGGGTGCTCATTTGTCCAAAAACAGATGAGTCGGCGATAGAGGTACCTGCCGAAACTTAACCCGAAGGAGATCACATGGCAGACATTAATATGCGTCAGATGTTGGAAGCTGGCGTTCATTTTGGCCATCAGACCCGTTATTGGTCACCAAAGATGGCACCCTACATTTTCGGTAGCCGCAACAAAATTCATATTATCAATTTGGAAGCTACGTTACCTCTATTTCAAGAGGCGATGAACTTTTTAGGAAGCGTTACTGCTGCAAAAGGAACGGTGTTGTTCGTTGGGACAAAACGCCAGGCGAGTAAACTGGTTCGGGAGCATGCTGAACGATGCGGTTGCCCTTTCGTGGATCACCGCTGGCTCGGGGGCATGTTGACCAATTTTAAGACAGTCAAAAACTCTATAGCGAGGTTGATTGAGCTTGATGAATTAAATACCAGTGGTGCCATAGACCGGCTAAGCAAAAAGGAAGCGCTCAATCTGGAGCGAGAGCGAAATAAACTAGACCGCAGTCTTTCTGGTATACGTGACATGACGGGTCTACCAGATTGCATATTTGTTATCGATGTTGACCACGAGAAAATTGCGGTTGCCGAGGCTAAAAAGTTGAAGATTCCGGTAGTCGGTATTGTTGACACCAACAGCTCACCAGAGGGAATCGATTATCCTATTCCTGGTAACGATGATGCGATAAGATCGGTGCGCCTTTATCTTTCTCATGCTGCTGATGCTGTTTTGGAGGCAAGAAGTATTCTGCCAGAGGTTATCACTGGTGACGCTGATGATTATGTAGAGGTTTCTGAAAGCGTAGAGACAGTTGGCGTTGCCGAGGCTGATCCGGTTGACGTCCCAGATTCTCCTGTTGCCTCCGAAGAAGCTACCGAGACGGCACCCGACCTAATTGGAGAAGGTGCGCCGTTAGAGGAAAGCGAAAAAAGTAATGATGGGTAAACACAGGGAGCGGATGAGGACCATTACATGACTATATCAGCCGCCTTGGTCAAAGAATTGCGTGAACGTACCGGTGCAGGCATGATGGACTGCAAAAGAGCCCTCACTCAAACGAACGGCGACATTGATCAGGGTATCGAACTGTTACGAACGTTGGGCGTTGCCAGTGCAGAAAAGAAGTCGGGACGTATCGCGGCTGAAGGAATAATCGTCCAGCTTGTGTCGGAAGACAGATCTTCGAGTGTGTTGGTTGAGGTAAATTGCGAAACCGACTTTGTGGCCAAAGATAACTCGTTTAAAGAATATGCAACCGCAGTTGCCCAGTGTCTACTTGCAGGTGATCAAGATACGATGGAAGAACTGGAACAATCTGATCTTCGTCCAGGTATTTCTGTCAATCAGGCACGTCAGGAGTTGATCGCCAAAATCGGTGAAAATGTCTCTGTACGTCGTTTCGATAGACTGAGATCTTCGGACGGTCTGGTGGCTGGTTACCTCCACGGAGGAAGAATCGGTGTGTTGGTCTCCATTGATAAGTGTGATGTGGAACTAGGTAAAGATATCGCAATGCATATTGCAGCCAGTCGACCAATTTGTGTCGCCGAGGATGATGTTCCTGAAGAAGTTATCGATGCAGAGCGGTCAATATTTGTTGCGCAGGCGAAAGAGAGCGGCAAATCTGACGACATTGTTGCGCGCATGGTCGACGGCAAGTTAAAAAGGTTTATGAAGGACAATACCTTGTTGGGGCAGGCTTATGTAAAAGATCCAGATATAACAGTTGGTGATCTTATCGCAGGAGTTAACGCAAAGGTATGTGAGATGCTTCGATATGAGGTCGGTGAGGGACTCGAAAAAAGAGATGATGATTTCGTCGCCGAAGTGATGGCGCAAGCTAACCGTGCTTAAGATTATGTGTGATAACACAATACAAACGGTAGATATCGCCCGGTAAAATTATCGGATTGCTTCTGCGAGGAAGCAAGTTGCCAGCGATGTCTTGATTCTGTTCACTCAGATAAGCGCGATCAACGTAACAATCATCCAGCGTTAACAAGGACCATCAACTTAAGGTCGATTTAGGCCTGAGTCCCAATGTCATTCGGCCACTTAATCCCATCTAAATAACTGGACTCGGTTTCATCTCCAGACATAACCGGGTTTTCTAGGTCCGCAATAGAATTGACACAGCATCTATGGATTGTTACCGGATTGAGTCGTAATGTGCTGAATTAACTAATATATTCTAGAGGTCGAAATCGAGCCTGCTATTCCACTTGGACAGTATTAAAATATTGGCCATGTCACGAGAAGTACGCAGATTCCTAGGGATAGTGAGTTAAAAAGGGAGAGAAACGATGATCGATGAAATCATGGCAGACACCAAAACTCGCATGAAGAAGAGCATCGCTGCAGTCAAGGTTGAATTGGCAAAGATACGCACTGGTCGAGCCACCCCAGGTCTACTCGATCATGTTGTGGTGAGTTATTACGGCAACGACGTGCCGCTTAATCAGGCAGCAACAATCAGTGTGTCTGATGCTCGTACCCTGTCAGTGCAGGCTTGGGAAAAGAACATGGTGCCAACAATTGAGAAGGCTATTCTGGAGTCGCAGTTAGGGCTAAATCCTGTTACAGCCGGCGAGGTTGTGCGTATTCCAATTCCGTCCCTAACAGAGGAAAGGCGCCGGGAGATGACTAAGCTGGTACGGACTGAGGGAGAAAATGGGAAAGTTGCCATTCGAAATATAAGGCGAGATGCGATAAGTCAGGCCCGCGACTTGGTCAAAAGCAAGGACATCGGTCAGGATGACGAAAAAAAGGGAGTAGAGCAGATACAGTCGCTTACGGATCAGTACACCGTGGAAATCGATGTACTGATCAAAGAGAAAGAAGCTGAGATCATGGAAGTTTAGTAAAACTAAACTCTGATTAGCTGTATTATCTCGCCAAATATCTAGCTATATATAGTTGATCTTATGCAAGGACAAGATCTGTGTGAGGTACCATACCACGTCGCGATCGTTATGGATGGGAACGGCCGTTGGGCGCTACAAAGGAAGCAGCCCAGAATTTTCGGCCACAAAAAGGGGGTGGAAGCCCTACGCCATATCATAGAATGCTGCGGAAAACATGGCGTTTCAATACTGACTTTATTCGCTTTCAGCAGCGAGAACTGGCGTCGGCCACCAGCAGAAGTCAGCGGGTTAAAACAGCTGTTGTTTTCTAGCCTTATGGCTGAAGCGGACAGTCTGGTGAGTAATGGGGTCCGGCTTCGTGTTATCGGTGATTTAGGACCGTTTGGACCCGATGTCCTAGACTTGGTGCAGCGTACGGAGCGCGAAACTGCCAGTAATCACAAGCTCGAATTGGTCATTGCGGTGAATTATGGTGGTCGCTGGGACATTGTCTCTGCCTGTCGTAGGCTGGCTATGAAAGTGGCTGAAGGAAAACTTTCTTCAGATGCTATTGATGAAAGGAGTATTGCTGAAGCACTCAGCACGTCGACACTACCCGATCCGGATCTGTGTATCCGCACTGGGGGAGAATATCGCATTAGCAATTTTTTGCTCTGGCAACTCGCCTATACTGAGCTGTATTTTTCTGAGGTTCTCTGGCCTGAATTCAGCGAAGGTGATTTTATTAAGGCCCTAAATTGGTACGCTACGCGGCAAAGAAGATTTGGCAATACTCAAGAACAGGTCAGAGCCTCCTGACTGCTTTTTAATTGTAGTGCCAACAAAGACGACCTGATGCTGAGGGCAGGTTGTTCTGGGTTACCTGACAGCACAAGACTGTGCCGCTGAGCCTATGGAATGAAAACACGGATAGCAACAGCAACAGTGCTGGCGGCGTTCACAGTTACAGTTATTCTTTGGCTGCCAGGGGCCGTATTTATCGGATATCTGGTAGCTGTCAGTGCATTGGCTGCGTGGGAATGGTGCCGATTGATCCCAGGAGGGTTGTCCCCGGTAGTGCGGGGTGGATACTCCATTGGGGTTGCTGTTCTTTTACTTGGAAGTGCATTGTATGAGCCTAGTTGGGTACCGCTGACGTTAGGTGCATCAGTGGTTTGGATTGGGCTGGGCGTCAGTGTCTTGTTTCAGATATATCGGCAATCTAGAGTACAGATCCGTTCCGGACTCCTTCTTGGATTGATACTGCTCGTTCCGGGCCCAGTTGCTTTGATCGCAATTCAGCAGAGCCTGGATCAGGGTCGTTTATTGGTCTTGATGAGTTGCGTCGTTGTTTGGGGTACGGACACATTTGCTTATGCAGTTGGTAAACGATTTGGGCGCAGGAAATTGGCACCGAGCATCAGTCCTGGGAAAACACTGGAGGGCACCCTGGGTGGTATAGTGGGTGCTATTGGAACGGGGATCATCTTCTTTTTTGTCCTGATGGAAAATAATAAGGTTGGAGTCATTGGATTTGGATTGTGGTGCTTAATCGCTGTTTCGGTAGCTGTAATGGCAGTCATCGGCGATCTAGTAGAGAGTGCTGTAAAACGCTCAGCACATCAGAAAGACAGTGGCACACTTGTGCCTGGCCATGGTGGGGTACTTGACCGGATTGATAGTCTGTTATGTGCGGCGCCAATATTCGGTAGCTGGGTGTTTTTGTGCGAAAACAGCGCAACAGTAGCGTTGTAGTGGAATGATAAGAAACGTCGCAATTCTTGGGGCAACAGGCTCTATCGGTACAAGCGCACTAGAGGTTATCGAAAAATATCCCGATCGATTTTCCATCTGGGGTTTGACCAGTCATACGCGTACAGAAAATTGCTGTGCGATGATTAAAAAATTCCGGCCGAAGACGGTTGCGGTTTCTTCTGAGATGATAGGTGATGTGGGTGGCTTTCTCACCGATGGTTTTGGCTCAGTAGCGTTGCTGGAAGGCGATCAAGGAATCAACACGATAGCCGCCGCTGACGAGGTCGATATTGTTATTGCTGGAATTGCCGGTGCCGCGGGGTTCGCTTCGACGGTGTCTGCAATTAGGGCCGGAAAGAAGGTCTTAATTGCGAACAAAGAGCCACTGGTCATGCTCGGCGGATTACTGCGAAAGCTGGTTGCGGAGTCTGGTGCCCAGATCGTACCCATCGATAGCGAGCACAATGCGATATTCCAGTGTCTGCCCAAAGCTGCCCAAGTGGATTGCATGAGTGGCGGAATAGACAAAGGTCAGGGATTATTGCGGCACGGTGTGCGAAGAATCATTCTGACGGCATCTGGCGGCCCTTTTTTAAACACACCACTAGATGGAATGTCAGATATTACACCTGACCAGGCTGCTGCCCATCCTAGATGGACCATGGGGCGAAAGATCTCGATTGATTCGGCGACGATGATGAACAAAGGCCTAGAGATAGTCGAGGCCTGCGTCCTTTTTGGGGTTAGCCCTCAAAATATCGAAGTGGTTATTCATCCAGAAAGTATTGTTCATTCCCTTGTGGAATACCTAGACGGGTCGATAGTTGCTCAGTTAGCAAACCCTGATATGCGGGTACCAATTGCTGCGGCTCTGGCGGATCCCGAGCGTATTGAATCGGGTGTCGAGCGATTAGATCTTGTTCGGGCGGGACAACTTAATTTTCAAAACCCGGATGACAGGAAATTCCCTTGTCTTGCGATCGCTCGTCAGGCTGCAGAGGCTGGAGGCGCAGCCCCGATCGTTCTGAATGCCGCCAACGAAGTTGCTGTAAACGCTTTCTGTGCGGGTAGGCTACGATTTACAGATATTCCTGATTTCATCCAGTGTGCGCTGGACAAATTTTGCAATCTGACAGCTGATGATTTGATCTCTATAACTCGTCTGGATCAACTGGTTCGTGAGACCCTCCAAAACAGGTTAGACGCAGGCGCCACTTCATTGCAGCAGATAGTCGCGGGGTACTGATTATGGCGGCTGTTGAAAATGTGGGCTGGTTCCTAGTTGCTGTATTCATCTTGGTTACATTCCATGAATTAGGCCATTTTAGTGTTGCACGTCTTCTCGGCGTGGGCGTATCCAAATTTTCAATCGGTTTCGGTAAGACACTGTATTCATTTCGGTCTCGGCGTTCCAGTACTGAATATGTGCTCGGCGTATTACCTTTTGGCGGATATGTAAAGTTCATCGATGAACGAGAGGATGACGTAGACCCTCGAGATCTGCCTCGTGCATTTAACCGCCAAAACCTGTGGGTCAGGACGGCTGTTGTGATTGCTGGTCCAGGTGCTAATTTTATATTAGCAATATTCTTTTACTGGCTAGTATTCGGGATAGGCGTTCCCGGTGTTGAGCCAGTAATCGGCTATATTGAACCTGGGAGTTCAGCAGAAGTAGTTGGGCTACAACGCGGTGATCGGATAGCCCGCATTAACGGTAGGAATGTCCGTAGTTGGGGTGAGCATCGTTACTACCTTTTGAATCAGGTTGAGGCTGGTGAAACGTTAACCTTTACTGTTGTGACACGGGCCGGTCAGAACAAGACGGTTTCCATAGAATCGAGCGAGTTGCAGTCGGGTCGGTTGAATCCGTTGGTTTTGGAGGAACAGATCGGAATACTGCCCCGATTAGCCCCCATTGTCGGAACCTTGATTGCAGGGGAAGTTGCAGATGCTGCGGGGATAAAAGTCAATGACCAGTTTATGACGATAGACGGTATAGCCATCGATGGGTGGCGAGATGTAGTCAAAACTATATCGTCTAGGCCGGACCAGACGATCCGGCTATCTATACTCAGAAATGGAGCACTAAAAACGATCGTGGTGGTTCCAAAAGCGATACATTCTTTGGATAGTGTTGTGGGTCGGATTGGAGTCGGACCTGCCAATCATGTCAATGTGGTGGTTCGATTGGGTGCTGGCGAGGCTATAACTCGTGCGGTAGAGGCTACCTGGCTTTTGAGTAAATTGACCGTTGGGATGATTGTTCAAATGGTCCAAGGTAAAGAATCAACTAAGAATATTGGTGGACCCTTGTCGATTGCAAAATATGCAGGTGCATCGGCTGAGTACGGCTTCACTGCTTTTCTGACGTTTTTGGCCATCCTGAGTATCAGTCTCGGAATTCTGAATTTATTGCCAATTCCTGTTTTGGACGGGGGCCACCTGGTTTATTTTATTATCGAGGGTATTAAGGGTGGACCGGTTTCAGAAGCATTTATGTATAGGTCGCAACAGCTAGGTTTCGCGGTTCTTGCTGTATTGATCAGCTTTGCACTTTATAATGATGTGCACAATGTATTCAAATTCTAGAAACAATGAAACTCGGCCTGTTATGTAAAGCACTTTGTGTAACTGTACTCGTTATCCTCAGTGGACCAGTGCAGGCACTTGATCCTTTCGAGCTCAAGGATATACGGGTCGAGGGGGCTCATAGGATTGAGGTTGGGACAATCTTTAACTACCTCCCAGTTAAAGTCGGAGATAAGATAACCGACGAACTTGCTCGCGAATCAGTGCGAATTTTGTTTTCAACAGGATTCTTCAATGATGTTCAACTTAAACGCGACGGAAATACACTTATAGTTGTCGTCAGTGAGAGACCTTCGATCGCTTCGATAGAGTATTTGGGGAACAAGGATATTCGAGATGCTGAAATTGAAGAAGCCCTTCATTCGGTAGGTTTCGTCGATGGTAAGGTATTCAGTCAACCCGTGCTAGACAAGCTATTGAAAACTCTGCGTGAAAGGTATTTTTCTCGAGGCCGTTACTCCGCCACTATAGAATCTACTGTAACGCCATTAGATGCCAGTAGAGTGCGTATCCGACTACAGATCGACGAAGGCCGCGTGGCACGAATTGAGAAACTGAGGATTGTTGGTAACAATAGGTTCAGTGATCGCGAACTCTTCAAATTACTTGAGCTCCGACAAGATTCTTTGCTAGGTTTTCTCTCATCAAAGAGAAACTACTCAATTGAAAAATTGAATGCATCGTTGGAAGCGCTGACAAGTTATTATTTGGATCATGGATACATCAATTTTGAGATTGACTCTCATGATGTTGCGATCAGTCAGAACAAGCAAGATATTTTCGTAACCATTTCGATAACCGAAGGTGAGCCTTACGCGTTCGGTAAAGTCGAGTTGGATGACACTCAACGGTATATAACTAAAGAAGATTTTAGTAGGGTGCGACCACGTTCCGGGACACCATTTTCTCGCCACCAGGTGTTGTTGGCAAAAACTGCACTGGAGTCAATACTCACTGACATCGGTTTCGCATTTTGTAATGTGAATGCAATGCCAGAATTAGACATCGAGCATAAACTTGTTGACTTCACATTTGTTGTTGATCCTGGTCCTAAAGTTTACGTTAGGCAGGTCAATGTTCGCGGAAATCAGTCCACGCGGGATGAGGTTATCCGTCGGGAAATGCGACAGGTCGAAGGGGCTGTTTACTCTGCGAAAGATATTCGACGATCCCGTGAGCGAATTCAGCGACTGGGGTACTTTGATGAGGTCAAGATAGAAACACCGCCCGTGCCCGGGACTCTTGACCAGGTCGATATTAACGTTACAGTCAAAGAGCGAGCAACCGGTAGTTTCATGTTCGGAGTCGGATATGCGGGTGCGGACGGAGTCTTACTACAGGCGGAAGTCAATCGGGAAAATCTTTTCGGCTCTGGCCGAGAGCTGAAATTCAAGATCAACCAATCTTCGGTTGAGCAGGTATACGAAGTCGCCTACACCAATCCTTACTTCACAAAAGAAGGTGTCAGTCTGGGCTATTTTGTCGAGTACGAAAATATTGACACCGCTGAGACGACCAGTGCTGACTATAAATCTAACAGTAGTGTATTCGGCGTGCGTACAAAAATACCTGTCACGGAGTTCAACTCTTTAAACTTAAGTCTTGGCTTCGAGCAACTGGACCTAGAGGGCACCACAACCACGCCGACTGAATACAGTTCATTTATCGCTGACCACGCCAGCAGTGACAATCTAATTATTTCGGGCGGGGTCACAAAGGATACCAGAGACAGTGTATTTTTCCCCCAGAAAGGGTATCTTCGGCGGGCTCAGTTCGCCCTTACAGCCCCTGGTAGTGATCTAGAATATTATAAGGTGACCCTCCGCGGGGGTTGGTATAGGCCTTTAGGAGATAATCTGACCTTGAATATTCGCGGTGTGGCGGGCTATGGAGATGGGTACGGTGATCTCGACAAGCTGCCGTTTTTCAGAAATTATTACGCCGGAGGATCCGGGACGGTTCGAGGCTATAGCCCACGATCCCTCGGTCCTAGGACAAGCGATAGTTCGACTGACCCTTTGGGAGGGAATAAAAGGATAAACGCTACAACAGAATTGTATTTTCCAGTGCCAGGGCTAGACAATTCCAAGAATAAGCGCCTTGGTGTTTTTGTTGATGGAGGCCAGGTTTACGGTTCTAATCAGAGTGTTGACCTTGCACAACTACGTTACTCAGCCGGTATCACTTTTCATTGGTTTACCGCAGTCGGACCTATGTCATTATCGTATGCAATGCCGTTTAATGACGAGCCAACTGACAACATTAAAAAACTTCAGTTCACCCTAGGCACCATGTTCCATTAGCGAGGACCAAGTTGATTCTAAAAACAATCAAAATTGTCACGCTGTGTTTGTTGTTCGCCAGTTCTGGTGTGCTGCTTTTACAGAGCAGTCATGCCGACGAGCAACAACTCAAGATAGGGTTTGTTAATCCGGTTAAATTGCTCGAACTATCACCACAGGGAGAAAAAGCTCTGCGGCTGTTAGAAGAGGAGTTCCGGCCGAGAGATCAAGAATTGATCGACCTTCGAGAAAAGGCTTTAGCACTGGAAGTTGATCTGGACAAAAATCGTCTAGTCCTTCAGGCTTCTGAAATCAAGAAAAAGCAAAGAGCTATCGATAGTATTAGACGGAAAATAAAAAGAGACCAGCAAGAGGCTCGAGAAGACTACAACATTCGTAGAAACGAGGAACTCGCCAAGCTGCAACGACTTGTTCGCGAAATGATTGTCACGATTGCGAACGAAGAGGGGTTCGATCTGATAGTTGAACAGGCTGTTTATGTCAATAATAGAATAGACTTGACAGAACGGGTTTTACAGAGACTCCAAGAAGAGTGACCCACACAATGTTAATCCACTTGAACTAAAACAGATGTCGTTTTACCGGTTAGTGATTATTCCATTAACAGGTCGGTAATTACATTTGACTGTACTAGATATTAACCGCATTCGGGAAATACTTCCCCACCGTTATCCGTTCCTGCTTATAGACAGAGTTACCCAGGTAGTCGACGGGAAAAGTTTGACAGCGTTGAAAAACGTTACGGCAAACGAGCCGATGTTCACTGGACATTTTGAGCATCAGCCAATATTCCCCGGTGTTTTGATGATCGAATGTCTCGCTCAGGCATCTGCAATATTGGCAAGTCTCATTCTAGATGCTAAGGCAAATCGAAAGCGTCTTTATCTTTTTGCAGGAGTCGATCGAGCCAGGTTTAAGAGGATTGTTGAACCTGGTGATCAGATGTGCATAGAAGTTGAGCTAAAGAATCATAGACAACAGGTGTGGCGTTGCACTGGAACAATTGCGGTTGATGGTGTTTTGGCATGTAGCGCTGACATTCTTTTTACCCACAAGGACCTGCCGTGATTGATCAGCGCGCATCGATAGCACAGGGAGCAAGCATTGGTAAAAACGTTTCGATCGGTGCTTTTTCTATTATCGAGCAGGAAGTTGAGATTGGTGACGATACGTGGATTGGCTCACATGTTGTGATTCGAAATGGAACAACAATCGGCGCCTGTAACAAGATCTATCAATTTTCATCGATAGGGGAAGACCCACAGTTCGCAGCCTACAACGGAGAGAAAACCTCATTGATCGTAGGCGATGGGAATGTTATCCGGGAGTATGTGACGTTAAACCGTGGTTCACCAGCAGGAACTGGCGTAACGCAGATCGGCGACAACAACTTTTTGATGGCCTACGTGCATATTGCGCATGATAGCCGATTAGGGAACGGCATTACGTTCGCTAATGGTGCAAGTCTTGCTGGGCATGTTGAAATAGGAGACTGTGCGATTCTGGGTGGTTTCACACTTGTGCACCAGTTTTGTCGGGTTGGCGCTCACGCCATTACGGGTATAGGTACTGTTTGTCTTAAGGATATACCCCCATTCCTGATGGTGTCTGGAAATCCAGCAAAGCCGTACGGCATAAACAGTAAGGGACTGCGTCGACGTGGTTTTGGTGAGGATGTTGTTTCGGCGATTAAATCTGGTTACCGCTGTCTTTATCGATCAAACAATGATTTGCAGACTGCTATCGAGGAGCTTCAGTCTCTAGGCATAGCCCAGAAAGAAGTAGAACAACTAGCATCATTCGTCATGGCCTCAGATCGCGGTATTGTTCGTTAGAATGAACTAGAGGGGGCGGTAACAATGCATGTCGCTGTGGTGGCCGGCGAAACTTCCGGAGATCAACTTGGTAGCGGTGTACTGGCTTCTCTTCGTGGCTTAGTGGGAGATCTGAGGGTCACCGGAGTGGGTGGGAGCGCCATGGCGGCACAAGGGCTTGAGTCGCTGCATGCCATGGAAGATATTTCCTTGATGGGACTCGATGGAGTCACCGAAAAGATTTTTAGGGCTATTCGAATTCGTAATTCACTTTTCAAAACATTTTTAGACGATCCGCCTGACGTATTCCTAGGTATTGATATACCTGATTTCAATATATCGCTAGAACAAAGATTGAAAGCCCACCGAATACCTACTGCGCATCTGGTAAGTCCTACGGTGTGGGCATGGCGCTCGTACAGGATTCGAAAGATTAGAAAAGCCGTTGACCGAATGATGGTGTTGTTTCCATTCGAGGAAACTTTTTATAGATCACACGGTGTATCGGCAAAGTTTGTTGGCCATCCTGCCGCAGATGAAATCGACCAGATCACTAGAAAGCAAGCGCGGGAAAAACTCGCTGGAGAAGGCATACAAGTTGACCGAACAACTATCGCTCTCCTGCCGGGAAGCAGGCGATCGGAAATAGATAAACTGGGTAGGCTGTTCCTTGACACTGCAGAACGCATTACACAAGCAAACTCCCAAATACAATTTATTCTGCCAGTTGCAAGTACAGCTGTTGTTGAACAACTTCGAGATCTTGTAGACAAGTACAAAGGAGGCTCGAATGTTTGTTTAACTGAGCAGAATGCAAGACTTGCTATTGCAGCAGCCGATGTCGGTCTTATCGCGTCTGGTACCGCCGCGCTTGAAGCAGCCCTCCTGGTTAGGCCGATAGTCGTGGCATATAAGGTCTCTCGGTTGTCATATCTGTTGGCAAGGTTGTTTGCCAAGGTCCGACATGTTTCGATGCCCAATCATCTTACTGAGGAGCCTATGGTAAAGGAATTTCTTCAGGGCAATGCCAACGTAGACAATCTGTATGGTGAGATTCAACATCTATTAACTGACTGCCTCTATCGAGGACAAATTGAACACGCTTTTCAGGGCCTTGCAGGAATGCTCCGCAACAATGCGAATGATACGATCGCGAAAGAGCTGGTTTCTATGACAGACTAGACGTGTGAGCGCTACGGATCTAAGGGGGGGTGTTGATGAAGTGGGTAGAGGCCCTTTAGCTGGTCCAGTTGTTGCTGCAGCGGTTATATTCGAACGAGGTGTGCGCCTGGAGGGGGTACGGGACTCAAAGAGGGTTCCCATTCGCCAAAGGCAGGAGTTATCTGATCTGATTCGCCGCATGGCGGTCTCCTGGGCGATAGGCGCTGCGACCGTTGCCGAAGTGGATCAATATAATGTACATCAGGCGACATTGCTGGCCATGCGACGGGCGGTTTATGGGTTGAATGTGACTCCAACGTATTTGTATGTGGATGGCACTGTGTACCCAGACGTCCGTTGTCCGGGTAAAGCTGTGGTGCGAGCGGATCAAAGTATTCACGTGGTGGCAGCGGCATCAATACTGGCAAAGGTGGCAAGAGACCGTGTCATGGTAGCTATGAGTAAAGAATATCCCGGCTATGGCTTTGAGAGGCATAAGGGGTATCCAACGTCCTCGCACCTGGATACGCTAGGTCGGTTGGGTCCCTGTGCGATCCACCGGACAAGTTACCGACCGGTAAGAATACTATTGGAAGGACGGGATTGACCGCAATTACTTGCTAGAGCAATGACTAAGACAGCTTTTCTTCACTTAGATGTACACACCGAGTATTCGCTTGGTGAAAGTATCGTCCGGGTGAAGGAGTTGGCTAAAACAGCGAAATCAATGTTGATGCCTGCAGTCGCGATGACAGACCGGTCAAATCTATACGGCGGTATCAAATTTATTCGTGCATGTACTGATTATGGTGTCAAGCCGTTGCTTGGGGTCGATGTTGAAGTTATGGAAGAAAATGGCATGCCACAGGGGCGTCTTATTCTACTTTGCCGGAATAATGCCGGGTATCGACATGTTTGTGAATTGCTAACGAATGCTTATACGCTTGATCCAGATTCTGCAACGGTCGCGGTCGGGTTTGACGAATTAAGTAAAGGCTGCGGCGATCTTATAGCAATCTCGCCAAGTATAGACGGTGCCATTGGCAAGTTGATATGTTTAGGAAAGTCAGATCAGGCAGAAGCGATTGCCGATAAATTCTCTTACATTTTTCCCAATGCTTTCTATCTGGAGATAACTAGGACGAACCGACGAGGTGAAGGAGAGTATGAATCGAAAGTCCTGCAACTAGCATTCGAGCGAAAAATACCACTCGTCGCGGGCAATGCTGTGCGATTCTTGAATCGCGATGATTTTACCGGGCATGATATTCGTGTATGTATTGATGAAGGTAATATATTGCAAGATCCCCGGCGGGTAAGGCGCTATACCGACCAGCAGTACTTTAAAACCCAGTTGGAAATGGCCGCCTTGTTTAATGATGTTCCATCTGCTCTTGAAAATACATTGGAAATTGCGAAGAGATGTAATGTCTTTCTCGAAATGGGCAAAATCTATATGCCGATGTACCCGTCTGTGACCCATAAGTCAGAAGACGAAATGTTAAAGGAAGCTGCCGAAACCGGCCTAAAACGCAGATTCGAGCAACCCGAAATCAAAGATACGGATTACAGCCACTACACGAAGCGGTTGCATGCAGAGCTAGAAACAATCATGCAGATGGGGTTTTCTGGGTATTTTTTGATTGTTGCAGATTTTGTTAAATGGGCAAAAGAAAATGAGATTCCTGTTGGCCCAGGTCGAGGCTCTGGAGCTGGATCTTTAGCTGCTTACTCATTGGGGATAACAGCTCTCGACCCGATTCGTTATGGGCTTTTGTTTGAACGCTTTCTCAACCCGGAACGGGTTTCCTTGCCAG
>ERZ651768.446-NODE-446-length-31184-cov-7.443726_pt1 | contig 31184 bp, 22 predicted proteins | sample MGYA00514754_ERZ651768 | MGnify/ENA metagenome assembly ERZ651768
TCACGGTCCTTGATGCCAATGTGTACATGCATCCCGAAAATCAACAGACGTTTTGCTACAATCTGCATGGAATCAAGCAATCCCCTGTAGCGCTCCTTGTTGGTTACAAGCTGGTCCTCCCATTTCGAAAATGGATGAGTTCCGGCAGCGATGATTTTACAGTTATTCTTTGCTGCAATACCTGAAACCAAGTTTCTCAAGCGGCAGATCTCACTTCTTGCTTCCTTGATGTTTTTGCACACCCTACTGCCCACTTCAATCTGCGACTGCAAAAATTCCGGTTTTACATTATCATGGAACAGCATTGCACCTTGTTCCATGAATTCTGAAATAAAAGAGGTCAGTTCTCGGGATTCGGTATCAATGATTTGATATTCCTCTTCAATACCAATAGTCAATTCATCAAAAATTTGCATGGAATCAATCTCCGAATTTTAACTGGTTGGATTACCTCCTTTAAACAGAACATATACGAACTCAAAATACAAACTCTTTGTTATTTTCTGCAATAGGTTGTTTTAAGAGAACCCAACAAAAAACACCAATTTTTTTGTTTTACAAGAATGTGGGATTATACTTGGAGGCTGTCTGACTGGTGGCGGACTTTGAGAATTAGTCGTGGGTCAATCACAAACCAATATACTAGTAGTCCAACTTAGCAGCCTTATTTTCTTTCATCGTTATCATTTCCAGAACACCATTAGCCGCATCTTTGGCCATGTTGCGAAGTTCTTCCGGTGTCCTATTTTGGACCGGGTGCTCCATCCAGTATATACCCGGCTCGAATCCTAAGGCCTTGGACTGGATTGCTGCAGCTTCTTTGAACTCTTTTGTCACCAGAAAGATCCCTGGGATACCTTGCTTATCCAATTCGTTTAAGTCGTGCAGACCGCATGACGTGCAGGATCCTCAATCTGATAGGGCTTCGATGACCACATCGGCCTCCTTAACCATATAATCAATTACTTCCTTGGGCGCTGTTTTGGCGTTAGTTGGCTTTGCTGCCCGTGCTGTGGTCAGTCCCTTGGCCTTTAGGATATCGTCCAGGTAATTGAGAAACTCGCGGGAACGCGCCTTCCCGATATCGAACAGCATCACAGTCTTGCCCGTAAGGTCATCGGGTGGCCAGCGACGTGTTCGCATGGTGGATTCAGTTTCGCCAGTAGGGTCGTAGAGGATTTGGCTCATAAGATTATCTCCTTAGTCACAGGTTTACATTCGTCTTTATTACGTGCACCTGTCCAACTCGTTAAAATGCCGGAAAATAAACCGGCGGGACCGCCTGCACAAACTATTAAGAGTCCGTCTTCAAAGAATTTTGGGACCATCTCATCTACCCGGGAGGGGTCGATGCCTTCACCGACTCCATGGGCACCACGAATCAAATCTTTACCAGGCTTTAGAGTTGCCTTCATCAATGCTTCAGTAATTCGTGAACGGTCCCATCCCGAATCACGGTAAATGGAGTAATGTTCCGGAGACAAAATTAACATAGCATAAACGGCTTCTGTCATCTTGGGATGTAAGCAGCCCTGCAAAGCCATGGCTAGTGAATTGGTTAATTCCTGAGGTGTTCTAGAACGTTGATCACCAAAACCATGCACACCGTCACCTGGGAAAAGAGTTACTGTATTTGAGCCTGGCAAAAAACCCTGGGCCTCAGACAAGGGTTGCCAAGTTGAATCGGTTTCATCTTCTGCAAAACAGAAACCAATCTTCCCTGGATTACCCAAGGTGGCACGGTCAATTTCCCCTGGAACACCTCCACCCACATTACGCACAATCAATTGCATAGCGCGTCCGATAGTAGAATTGGCGCGATTGCCCTGGCCCAGGGCATTGATACCCCAGTTCATTCCGATTTCCTTCGTGATGGGACCGTTGACGATAATAATCGGTCCTGAAAAACAGGTAGTGCAGAGAAGTCCATGTAATGTGAAGACAGGTTCCAGGGCTGCTTCCAGGGCTGCCAACAGTACCGGCATATATTCTGGCAGACAACCAGCCATAACAGCGTTGATAGCAACCTTCTCCACAGTGCATTCGGTTAGATTGGGAGGAATGCAGCCAACCACATCTTTTAAATCTCGGCTGGTGCCTGTCAGCATTCGCATGATTCGTTCGCCGGTTGGAGGTATGATGGGCAGGCCATCGCTCCAGCCACGCTCGAAGGCCTGTTCGATCGGGTCGTCGAAGTCTCCAATCTTAATTTTACGAGAATGAAGGGATAGATGGCCAAAACGGGATTCAAGGAATCCTTGGGCACCTGGCATGACAGTGAGGGATCCACACCCCGGCCTCAACTCTGGTAAATTTTCACCGAATGAGGTTATTCCAAGAAGATTACGCCATTCCTCCCGAACCCAACCGACCGACCTGGACGTTTCCTTCCCAGCCTCGTATCTGATGAGGGTTGGTACGATTTCTATATCAAGGTTAAAGCTTTGTTCCAGGCTAAAATCGTTCTTTGACTGGGAAAGGTCCGATAGATATGCAGGTTCGTCCTGGACATAGATATGTAACGAGGGACCAATGCTATCATTGTCTGCTAACTTACGGATTTCCGGTTCGATGAGTGTGCAAGTTGGACAATCATGCTTGACAACTAGGTGATATCCGTTGGGAAAAGTCATTTGGTCTAAATCTGGAAAATATAGATAATTAGGTGTTGCATTTATGTCTCATAGATCTCTAAATGGTTAGTTTAAAAGAACGTAATTTATAACATCAATCTGTTTTTTTTACAAGAATGTGGGGATTTTACTTTAAGGTTGTCTGACTGTGAAGAATTAGTGGGGGGTTACAGCTTTCGGGACTTTTATCACAGTCTTTGAAATTTCCTTTCACAACTACGGCAATGAGATTCCCGTTTGAGTCCTGTCTTTTCGTGTTTCAAAAATCTAGGAACCTCTTAGAACTTTTTTCTAAACCGCTGCAACAAAGTCTATTTCAACTAATGAACCAACCGCAAGTCCAGTAACCCCAATACATGTTCTACCGGGTAGCTTATCTGACTTGAAAAAGCTGGAATAAACTTCGTTCATTCTGTTGAAGTCATGAAAATTTACTAGGTAGACACGTGCAAATATAACTTTTTCAAGTGAAGAACCAGCAGCGTTTAAGACATCAATTAAATTATTCATTACCTGACGTGTTTGTTCTTCAATTCCTCCTTCGACAAGCTTTGTACTATCATTCTTTAATGTTGGCATTTGACCAGTGATAAAAAGATATTCACCTGCTCTTACTGCGTGACTAAAAGGAGCAACACGCTGAGGCCCTTGAGAAAAAATAAGGTGTTCTAGTTCCATTTTCATTTCCCTTTTTTGCAAAAAATGTTTTTTCTTCAAAAACTGTCTTAACAATTGGTTTAGGAGAAACCTATATATAACATCAATCGGTTTATTTTACAAGAATTGAGGAAGGCTTGTGGGGCAGGATTCTTAATTATGATTAACAATATATGTAATCAAAAATACCCCTACTCGTCTACAAACCAAATACCTGAAGGAAAAAATAAATAAAATTACAAAATTAAGAATTTTGGCGATACCTTACGAGACTCGTTTTAGCAATGGATTAGGGAGGTTTCTTGAGTCAAAACTATTTGTGAAAACTTTCCCTGTTAAATTCGATGAATCTCCTGAAGCGCCTCAATCGCGACTCGATGATGGCTTTCCCGTTTTGGATCAGAAAGTATTTTCAAAAACACTGCACTTCCTGATTCCGGATTTGTCTTTCTCAGCATTCTACCTATTTCCAAACGCTGATCACCGCCGTCTGCAAAGGCCATTTTAGCAATCATTGGAATAACAGACTGTTCTTCGGTTTTTTCAGGAACAGCGAGCAGCAATTCCGCAGCTGCCATTCTGATTCCGGACTCTTGATCATCCAAAAGGAACAACGCCAATTTTTCCAGAGAAATTCTCTGATCTTCTGAGGTAATCATTCCTGCAAAGTCTTTTAATGACTGTAATATTTGGATGCGTACAAATAAATTTTTCTCTTCCGGAAAATGTTCACTCATGGCAGAAAAAGATTCCGGAACCTTCATCTTTCCCAATGCACTTACGGCTTTCAATCGAACCTCTTTTTCAGTAGAGTCCAGTAAGGTCACTAGTGCCTTTAATGCAGCCGTATCACCAATCCTACCCAATGATTCTGCCGCGGTTAGCTGTAATAAAGGTTCTGGTTCGTCCAACGCTTCAACAAGCCCTAAAATTATTTTTTGCCCCCTTTCTTCTCCTAAAACTGCCGCTGCAAAGCGTTTTATGTCCAGATACGGAGCAAGTATTTTACGGGCTTGTAATTCTTGATTCAGCTTTCGATTTGCTTCAGCAATATCCAAAAAGTGTTGTTCTACTGCTGTCAATTCCACGCTTTCATTTTCAGCATCTTGTTCCCCAATATCCCTCGATGGCTTCAAAATTGATTCTAGTGTGCTTTTTGGTTCCGGAATTTCTTCTGTTATTGTTTCATCACTTATTGAATTTTCCGGAATTTGAGTTTTCGATTCTTGAGAAACTGCCAGTGGAGTTTCAGTTTCCTGAAGCAATTCTCCGCGAAGTGCGGCCAGCAAAACGTCCTGAGTTTCAGGAAATTCCAGGAGAGCAATAGAGTTCAAGCTGTTTAGTCGTACCGCTTGTTCCGGATCTTTTAGCATATCCAGTAGAGTTGGAAGTTCTGCTTCAGTGCCTATTTTCCCCAAGGCAATCGCTGACTTTACACGCAAATCAGTATTCAAACCCTGTTCTGATAATAGTGCTGCAACCGTACTTCCCGCTTTTACAAAGCCGAGTGTTCCCAAAGCCTGAACTGCACCAGCAACTACATCCAGAGAAGGATCACGCAGAGCTTCAAAAACTTGCTCTGCCAACTCTACATTTCCCTGGCGGGCAACTGTGCGCAAGGCCTGCAGTCGTACCAGTTGATCTTCATCCTTCAGTAAGTTCAGCAATTGAGTTACCGGCACAAAGAAAGCTGTTTGGGAAATCACTTCCAACACCCTGCCTCTTAAAACAGATCTGCTGTCCTGAAATACCCTGAGCAGTAAGGATTGAGTAGTAGGTTCAGGATGATCTGCCAAAGATTTAGCAGCTGCGACACATACTTGCACGTCTGAATCTTCCAAAGCCTTACTTAAGGCATTACGAACTTTTGCGGTGTGAACTTCGGCCAAATGCTTGGCTGCATATCGGCGTTGAGAGCTGTCACTACTGGACAGGCGCTTGATGAGAGTATTCTCTCCGGATTCCCCCATTTTGGTCAGAGCCGCAAAAACAACTTCGTTCAATTCCTGGGCTTCATTTTCATCCAATGCTGCCACAATACCTGATACAGCCCTTGAATCGCCAATCTTACCTAAAGCTTCAATCGCCTTAAATTGAGCGTCCCACCAATCATCCCATTCCTCATCATCAATTTCCCAATGAGAATCTTCACCATGTCCTGAAACAACTTCCAGTAAAAAGTTGACCAGCTGTTCATGATCATAATTCTCCTTTTCAACGATTCTCCCAAGAGCTTCCACTGCCGCCACTTTCACATCTCCCACTGGATGCATCCGGTAACATTCCATCAAATCCAAAACATTTTCTGCTATTCCGATTTGTCCTAAAGCCGCAACCGCATCCATAACAACATCTTCGTCTTCATCATGCAAAGCGCTCATCAACGGTTTCACTGCCTGGATATCTCCTATATTTCCAAGGGCTTGAGCGGCAAAACAACGATTAGCATCGTTACCGGTTTGTAAAACAATGATTAGACTCTCAACAGTCTTTTGCTTACTGGTCATGTTTTTAGCATTTATAATATTAATTTTGCTGATACAAAATCCCGATTCGCCGTGAAGCTTACACTACTCCAGCCAACTATTTTGTTTGATTATTTTAATGAGCGGCGATTTAATTTGTGCCTCTCAGCGCGACAGCAAACAGATTCTCAAGTTCCGTACAGAATATTCCCTTAGTCTAAAAGTTAAAGAATCTGGGTCAATACGTAAATTTACATATTGAAAGAAGTTGGAAAAGTTTTTACTTAAAGTATTTAACCAATTCTCGAGTAAATTTGCGGGGAACTATTTTCTAAGTACCAAGTTCGTCAGTTTTAGCTGAAAGGTTTCCGGTTAAAGTGCCCTCAAAACAACGGCAACGAAGCCGACCAAGCCGACCAGTTCCTGCCTGAACAAACAACTACAACTCTAACTGCGTTATCCCAAAATTTTTCTCAGGAACTTTAGACAAAAGCTTAGATAATTTCATTATTGAAATTTTATGAAGAACTCCGGTGAAAATGCTGCTTATTACCCCACTGTTCCATGATAAAATCCAGCGTTCCGCCGTCGACTAGATCCTGTCCTTGTTGTCGGGCATTACGCTCCACCTCCAACTGCACCATTGGGCGGATGAAATCCGGAACACGTTGAATACGGGCCTGCGCATCTTCAGTCCACGTGAGCGGGGCATTCTCTGATGTTTGATTAAGCAGACCTTTTGAGCCGTCACCCCATGAAGAATATTTTGCTTCTACGACTTGGAGTGAAATTTCCGCTTTATTAAATTTACGTGCCCATTGCTCGATCCGGTTCTTGGTCATTTCCCGCATGAAGCCTGCAGGGACATTTTGCAGTTTTTCCCTGGCCTCATCTTTCCATTTTAGTTTTAGGAAGGCGGCTTCAGAAGCAATTTCACATTCTGCTTCAGACAGTTTTTTATAATCAGAACCATGACATACTTCACAAACTTGCGGATGCTGGCCTTCGAGTGTGTAACCGCAAAGCTGACATTCAAATGTGCCTGTTTCATCATTAATTTGACTTGGAGATTTCGCTTCAGGAATGCTTACCTCATAACCGGACTGCATGGTTTGCTGCATTTTTTCACGAGCCCTGCCAAGCCCTCCTTCAGCCACTTCCAAGTCAATGCGTGTAATGTTTCGTTCTGCGGCATATTCTTCAATTGTAGTTTGAGCAGCATTACGCATAAACCCTTCCGGAACGCGTGCCAGACGCTTGAAGGCCTCATCCGTCCATTCAAATACAATTTGTTTTTCATCACTTTTAGTTATTGATTCTTCTTTCGCAGCAGATTCTTTAAGACCTTCTTCTTCAACAGCAACGCTGACCATTTCTTCTGTGATCACTTGCTGATGCCTCGTATGAGCGCGTTTTTCCAGTTTGTAACGCAATTGCTCACGATTATTTCCAACTGGAACGTGGTTGAGACGCATTTTGGCATCAGGAGTCCAAGTCAGTTCCCGGCCATCAAAAGTGGTTTCGGTAACGCCTGAGGACTCGCTTTGCTGTTCAGGAAAATTTGTAATAGGAGAACTGTCATAAATTCGGAAGTCCTGCCCTTCGGCATTACAGACAGGGCATTTTTCCGGACGTTTCTTGTGGTGAACGTATTGACAAGATGGGCATTCAAATGACAATTCAAAGGTTTCGTGGTCTTCGAGTTTTGCTTCAGATTTTTCTGAAAATTCAATCCCCATTGCAGCCAAAGCCTGTGGCGGCAGCAAGGCACGAATCGCCTTTTCAACAACTTCGGAAGTAATCATGGTATAACCTTCTGCGACAGCATGTTGCTGAATGGCCTTCATCGCCACTCCCCGAGCCATATCCGGAACATTCTGCATCCGTGCTTGTGCCTCAACAGTCCAGCCGATGGTTTCCTCGGCCAGATATTCCACCGGTGGGCTGTATTCTGTTTCCATCATCAAAATATTACACGGCGCAAGCCGTAAAATATTTTCTGTATTTCCACCGATGTCCATCTTGTCATCACTGTGAATTCCAGTACGCCCCAGGACCAGCAGCCAAGGTGGATCTTTTTTAACGTGTGCCATAACTTTTTTCCAGGCTTTGCCGTCAAGCAGTTTTGTTTGAAGATCAATACCTTCATCTTTAGCAATACGTATGGCGATGTCCAAATGCGATTGATATATTTTTGCCAAACCATTATCAATGATTTCTTCGTGCAGTTTTTCCTGCTCCTCAAATTTAAAAACTTTACGTGCCTTGTTCGAAAGCACGTTATTCAACGAATTGAACATGCCGTAATGAAAATACGGGTCGAAAGCAGAAATTGCCTCAACTTTTTTATTAAAAACCGCAGCCAACTCCAAAGCTGCTTTCAGCCCTCCAAATGAACGTTCACTACCGTCAAGACAGACGACGATCTTGTCTGATTCGCTTTTATTTTCATCGGTTTCCTTGACAATCAACAAGTCGGTGTGAATTCGTCTGGCAACGCGTTCCGTGACTGAACCAAGCAATGAGTCTGCTACCAGTCCCATTCCATTGGAGCCCATCACGACCAACTCATATTGATGTTCTTCAATGTCACGTACCAACTCTTTCCAATTTGCACCTTCCAGCGAAATTCCCTTAAATTCCAATCCAGCTTCACGACATGCCTCTGCCATTACGAGCAAATAGGAATCTGTAATTAATTCCAAACCTTTCGTAATCAAAGAATCGTGAATCACCCGCTGTTTTTGGAGTTCTTTTTCCTGCTGAAATTCTTCCGGCAATCCACTTTCCATTGTGCGAAAACGCTTATCGTGGAGTTTCGCCGCATAAACATGGCTGCCGTACAGTTTTGCTCCTGAAGCTTTGCCAATAGATAACGCTAATCTTACCGCTGCATCCGAATGCTGAGAGTTATCAACTGGAACGTATATATTTTGAAACATGTTAAATTATTGCTGAATTTTGAGTTATCATTGAGAAAGTTTCAGGCAATCCTGAACTTTATTAAAAAATCAAAGTCAAGAACGATTCTTATGTGCAGGACACTCATTCGAATTGTTTTTTGCCTCTTGTAAAACCTTCAGCGTTATTTCAGAAAAACCTCGTTCACGTGCGTACTTTTCCACCGTCTCACGGATATGTTGACGTATCATTCCTGGAGCACGATTGATTGAGGAAATGGCTTCTTTTTGCCAATTCATTTCACCCTTCTGCTGTAGATACTGAACTTTGTCCGGTTGTTCCTCCACACGGTGTGGGGTTTTGTCCTGTACCTCAGAAATCCAAAAAAGGTAAGCATACGGAAATTGAGGTTGCGCGATGTGAAAACTGTCATACTCAAACATCGTGCGCGAAAGCATAATGAAGGTGTGTCTTGGATCATCCTGCCCTACAATTTCGACACCGCAGTTAAGCTGGAAACTCGTGTATGATGGACTGTGTCCTGTGTAATGCAACGAAGCTAACGGTAACTGAAGGAGATTGTTAAAGGTACGTTTTTCGAAAATTTCCAGGGAAGTTAAACAACGATAATCAATAACCTCACGATTGAAATTAAATTCAGCAACGGTTTCCAATCGCTGTTCCAGTGAATCTTCCCATGCAATGCCGCGGGTGCGTTCCATCGTTTCTCTGTAACATTCGGTGTATTCTTCCAGATATTCCACCTTCGGTAAAAACCCCACACCTTTGTTTCCACAATTAAAAGGGAAAACCGAATTCGGACTGTGCGTCACCAAAACAGGAAGATGTTGTGAAAAAAATTCAACCGATTCCTGCTTTCCTTTCAAGCGGTTGTACATTCCACGGCGGCCTTCCTCCATCCAGTCAATGAAATGCTCCGGAAGCGGCGTAACAGGCATCCGGGTTGGTCCGTCCGGCAAGTCTACTGCCATTGCATTTGTTTCCACCGAAATAGACGGTAGCTGACTTTCATATTTCAATACTGTATTCATTAGAGACTCCTTTCTTCAAATTTTATTCCCAGTTCATGTTCACGCTGCTTACGATGTTCCGCCATAAAATCTGGAGTTATCACTGCATTTTCCGCAAGACCATGTACCAGTTGAAGCGCCTTTTCCTCCAAACGTTTACGTATCATTCCACGTAAAAAAATCGGAATACGCTTCAAGCGTTTTTGTGCTTCCGGAGTCCATTCGACAGAACCGTCCAAATCTCCGGAAGGTAATTCTGCAGTGACCGGCACAGATTCTGGCAAAAGTTCCTCAGCCGGTTGCCAGGTGCATGTAGGATCTTCAGCCATAAAGTCCTCAAAACGCTCCTGTGCCCTCGCCCTGCAGCCGCCGCACAAATTCCGGAATTCGCAGCTACCACAACGTCCCTTCAAAGTTGGATTCCGGAAGTCTTGGAACAGAGACGACTCTTCCCAAATTTTCCAGAAACCGGAATCCCGAATATTTCCAGCCACATTTTCCATGTACGGACATGGAGTAACGTTACCCTGCGGATCAATCCTGCAATAATGCGTAGCCGCCAGACAGCCCCCGCCATCGTAACCCTGCGCCCGCGTGAACTGTGATTGAGGATCGTGCTGATACAGAATTCGTTTGAAGTGAGGAGCACAACGCGACTGAATCATTAATGATTTGGTGTTTCTCTGTAGTTCCGCAATCCGCACCAAAACGCCTTCATACTGTTCCGGGGAAATATCACTCATCATCTGTCCACGTCCGGTACAGACAAGAAAAAAGAAATTGAGGATGCTAATTCCTTCGTTTTTAGCAAACTCAACAAAGTCTTCTATTTGATCTGCATTCTGGTGAGTCACTGTGGTATGAAGTTGCACATGCAGCCCACATGCACGACATTCCCGAAATGCCGCTAAGGTTTTCTCCCATGCACCGGGAACTCCTCGAAATTGATCATGTGCTTCTGAATACAGATTATCCAAACTGATTCCTACTCCCTGTAAACCGGAAACTTTCAGTTCCTGTGCGATTTTTGCGGAAAGTCCAAGTCCGTTTGTTCCTAAAACCATACGCAGCCCCAGTGAGTTTCCTGTAGAAACCAGTTCACCAATATCCGGACGAAGCAAGGGTTCTCCACCGGTCAGCACAATCAATGTGCCCTCTGCCTTCTCTGCGATTTCGCTAAACAAGTTACATAATTCTGAGGTGCTCAACTCTTCAGTTATAGATTCATCTTTACCACCTGCGTCTAAATAACAATGTGCGCACTTGAGATTGCACCGTCGTGTCAGGTTGACCGCAATCAAATAAGGCAGTAATTTGGTTTCACCGGAAAATCCAGTACGAAGTCGTTGTTTTTGAGTCATTGTGTCTTCTCAACTTTTACTATTCTTTTAACAGGATTAAATAACGAATAAGATGTCAAATTTGAAAAAAACATCAGAAAAGACTATTTTTAATTCAGGTATCAATTCTGTGTTTCCTGTAAATAATATGAACTAGAAATTTAAAGCTCATAACTTATTTCTGATGCGGATCATCAATAACACTTGCAGTCCCAGAATCAGCAAAAAAATAATGACAGGCACATATATAGTATTGTTACCGACAGGCTGCTCGAGCAGCAAATTGTACCAAGTCGTCACACCACGCTTGCTGCCTCCTTCTCCGCTGGAACCATCTACTGCAGAAAAAGCCAGAGGTACAACTATTCTATCCGCAGGAAACTGAACACTTCCTTTTTGATCATTGACACGTACTCGTGTGATTATCAAAGTGTATTGGCCGTTTTTGTAACTGATATTTGATTCCAAAGGTCGATCTTCTCGTACAGCCCAATCGCCCAAACGCGAGGCTTTCGCGTCAACTACTTTTCCGTAAGCATCGCTCCAAGCCCACAAATTGACCGACTTACCGGGCTGTCCCATCAGAAAATAAGGAAGGGCACGTTCGCCTTCTTTAAACTTGGCCGGAAATTGTAAAATCATTTCGTCTCCACCGCCAAATTCCTTATGTGCTTTTGAAGTGGGATCATTCCACTGTATCCGGAAGGCGATTTCAGTTTCATTGTAAATTGAACTGAAACGCAGGGAAAGCACAGCAGGCTGAAACAAACGTTCATTGAGAATCACCTGCCCTGAAAAAGGTACGTAAAATTTTTGCGCGGATTCCCATTGTCCATTGTCCATTTCCAACAAAAGCTCGCCTTCCACTTTTTTGGAAACAAGCGTCCGTTTCACTTCCGGCTCGGTTTCCGGAGCCAAAGAGCGCACATAATTGACCACATCCCAAGTTTCGTCTACCGTGAGGTCTTCGGCGAAAGACGGCATTCCGGTGCCGTTGAGTCCGGTGCGCACGGTACGGAAAATATCTTGCGGACTATTCCCACCACGAAAACGCCAAGGAACTGTCCAATCCGCAGGACGCATAGGCAGTTGATTCCAGTCATCTTTCTGGTCTAACGCCGAAGGCCCGTCCGCCCGTCCCTCTTTTCCATGACATTTATCGCATTCAACTTTGAGCGTCAGTTCTTTGCCGCGGGCAATGCTTTCCGGAGTAGAAGCCGGAGCTTTCGGAATTACAAGCGGCACAACTGGAGCATCTTCCTCAGCTTCTTCTTCAGCTTCCTCCTCGTCCGCTTCTTCTTCGCCTGTTGCTTCTTCCTCGTCTGTTTCTTCTTCCTCGTCTGTTTCTTCTTCCTCGTCTTCGCTTTTGTAAAACTGCTCGACATAAGCGGCGACATCGCGGCGCTGCTGTTCGTTCAGAACGGTTGCCCATTCCGGCATGGTGGTTCCGGGCATACCTCTGCTGATGATATTGAAAAGGTCGTCTTGAGTCGGTTCTTCTCCGGTGGGAGTTGTGCGGATTTTGAACAATCCGGAAGTAAAATCTCTCGGTTTCGGAAAAGCATTTTCAAAAGCATAACCTTGCCCGTCGCCTTCGTAACCGTGGCAATGGGCGCAATGTTCGTCATAAACGGCTTTGCCTCCGGAATGGTCGTGGGAATGCCCCCCTGCCGCCGAAACAACTGTCGGCAAGCTAAAAATAATCAAGCCCAAAATTCCGTAAAAAATACGATTCATAAAAAAACCCAAAAAATTTATATCAGCCACAGATTTTCGCGGAATGATACAGATATTTTTTCCCGTTTTTATCCGTTTGATCCGTGGCCAAAAAAACAAAATCATTCCCAAGTTCGCGGGTGATGATTGGTTGCTTTGTATAAAAATAATGTTACGTCCCAAATATCATTTTCTGAAAGTATGCCCCCCCAAGCCGGCATTGCCGTTTGCCAAGGCATCGACTCATTCGGAAGCCCCGGTCCGCCTTTGGCGATGCGCCAAAAAACATAAGATTCCTGCAATTGCGCAATCGTTCCGACATCTTGAAAATTGGCTGGTTTAGGGTCGAGGGCGTTGGCGAAAGGACCTTTGCCGTCCAGAAAATCGCCGTGACAAAAATGGCAATTTTCATAATAAACTTTGCGCCCCAGCTCCACATGTTCCGCGAATTTTTCCGGATCATTTTCTTCGTACTTCCGGAAGGGATTGACCACCTCCCGCATACTGATAGTTTTTCCGTCAAAGCTGATTTCTCCCGGAGGAGCCGGATGTACTACCCGTAATTCAAGCGGAGCCTGATTTGAGGGAATTAAGGACAATCCCGTATAAAACGCAACCACCGCTGGAATCACCAACATCACTAACCAACGCAAAACAACTAATTTGTCATTGGTCAAAAGTATTTCGATAGGAGTCCAAAATTCCTGTAAATTTTTTGTGGTGGAAGTTACAAATAGAATCAACCCCGCAATCAACGCAATCACATAAAACCAGAAAACACTTTGCGGAATAACCGGCACCACCGCGTATTGCAGAAACAACACAACCGCCAGTACAATCAAGGCGTTGATAAATAAAATGTGGGTGATAATTTTTTTGAACATTGCTTTAACTGCTTATTTCAAGAATTCTGTCAAATGGTCAATATCATTGACCAAGTGTGCCATCGGCGGCATTAGTTTTGTGTCGCGTTTGGGTTGGTAGCCTTCCGGATATTCGGCACGCAAAACACGGGTTTCCAGTAATTCGCGTGAAGCCCCCTTGATTTCCGGACCAATCGCACCGACCAAAGCCGGATCAGGATTGTGGCATGCAATGCAAAGCGTGTTATAGACCGCTTTTCCTTTTTCCGCATCACCGGGTTGCGGTTCCTGAGCGACAACAGAAGCAACCGTTTCTTCCGCTTCGGGAGCAACTTCCGGAGTCGTTGCCGTAGCCGGAGCAGCAGGAGTTGAACTTGCGCTGACCTGCATTACCGCCCGAACATTATCCGGTGTAATATCAACATTTCCGCCTAAACTTTGGAGGTAAGCCACCGTAACCATGATTTCACCGGGAGTCAAAATACCTGCCATCGGCGGCATCATCGGGGTGTATTCTTCTACCAAATATGTTGAAGGTTTTAACAGTGATTCCAGTAAATAATCCTTCGCGCTCATCTCCGGCTTGCGGGATGCGGCACGCAAACCGACTCCGTTCAAATCCGGCCCGCGTGAACCTTTGCGGCCGATAGCGTGGCAAATTCCGCAAGCGCCTTTAGTCGAATAAACACGCTCTCCGGCTTCAATCATTTCATCTTCACTTAGTTTTGCGTCAAGACTGATTTTTTTCGGCGGATGCGATTCAGTTTGCGGAATGCTGTTAGCGTAAAAGGAATAAAAGCCAACGACTAAAACCGTGAAAAGAATGACTTTAATGGTGTTCATCGGCTCTCCTCCGCCGTAACCGGAGTTTCTTTCTTTTTCGGATCAGCAAGCGAGCCGAGCCAGAAAATAAACATGACCAAACCCAAGAAAATCAAAACGCAGACTGAAACCACATTTGAAGCAAAACCCAGAGTCGGGGCAAAAGCATCAACTGAGGTGTCTTCCATAACTTTATAGACATGCCAATGCTGACGGATAGCGGATCTGGCATAACCCATCAGTCCCATCAGCCAGGTGAACGAAACTGCAATAAATATCAGGATATATTGGGAACGTTGAGGCATTTTTCCCCAATGGAATTTCCCAAGAGATTCAGCATTCTTGAAGAGAAATAGATCAATCACTGTTGTTGACAGGATTGCAAACAAGACTGCAAGCACTTGCCAAACCGAATATTTATTCACCCGTATACTTGGCTCCACAAAATAGCCGTCAACACCCAAATAAAGTACATAAGCAGCAACCCCTGCAAAAATTCCCGCCTGCAGTAAGTTAAGCTGCAGCGCATAGCTCACAGTCGCGACTTTGTTGGCACGGCGGTAAAACATGAAGCCGATGGCCGAAGTTAAAATCATAAAATTAACCGCGGTCATCTTGGCCGACATCACGCCGAATACTCCAATCACAGGATGATGCACGCCGCCCATAACCGCAACTTCTTCAGGTGTTACCACAAGGCTGTGCGGCGTTGCCCATACCCAGACACACAACATCAAAACACTGAGCATATATTTGATATATTTTTGATAACGTTCCCCGCCATCAATGCGTTCCATGCCAAGCCACAAATAATAATTGCTGGCCAGAAAAAGCGATGATATAAGTACTGCCTGAATGATCCAAAGCCAGGAAAGAAAACCGCCCATCATCGTAATGCCCATAGTCTGGTCGTACTGATAAAGTTCACGCATCAGCCAGTACCCGGCAAACGGCAGTACTAAAAATGACCAAATAGCAATCATGTTCCCGACATAACCCATCCAATCGTAATGCGCCTTGTCCTCATCTGTTTTGGAGTGCAAAAACTTAAAGGCAGAATAAGCGCCGACAATTGCCCCGCCAAAAGTAACATTAGCAATCAAACGGTGTATGTTGATAGGCCACCAGGAAAAATTGTCGATGACTTCCCAGATATTCATCAAGGAACCGGTTTTCATATCAACTCCTCCCGGAGTCATCATAAATGTCACCCATGCATTTGCCACGAGCAACAAAATTGTGCCGACTATATTGAGTTGCAACCCAAGATAAAGATGAAACCATTTGCTCTTTCCGTTTTTCATTTGCTCCCATCCGTAATAATAAATATAGAGTGTGAAGGCTTCGAGGAAGAACAACATCGGATAGATCCACAAAGTTGGCAGGAACACCTCGGAAAGGTAATTCATGAAACGTGGATAAAGTGTCAAAAGCAGGAAGAGTAAAACTCCGCCCCAAATGGCGGTTGTGGACATGGCAATCGCCAGCAGTTTGGTGAACTCCCTGGCCATTTTATCGTAGCGTTCCTGCTCGGTGAGGACACCAATCAATTCGACAATCACCGCAAACATCGGTACCCCCAGCACAAATGCCGCAAACATCAAATGCACTTCGGCGGCAATCCAAACGGCCACACGGCTACCTATCCACGGAAAGGCACGATATTCCGGAAGCTCGATCAGTTCCTGTCCCCAGGCTGCTCCAGCGAAAACCAGAAACAACAAAGGAAATAACAGTTTGAGAAATGATTTTTTAGAAATTTGTGTTGTCATGTTGGAATGAATCGCCTTGTATCCAATGCTGGTTCAACTGGTTGTATCCTTTTCGGAACGAGATCTGCTGTAGCGCATAAAAAGCAACTGCAATCCCGCAATTACTGCAATAGCCAAAAGCGTATACCAGTAAAGACTGTTGGGTGCCGGTACATCCAGATAAAGAAAACTCCATGCTGAAAGAGACATGATCATACCATGCTCACCGTTTGAACCGTCCCAGGCATTAAGGGCCATCGGGATCATTTTACCTTTTACAAACTGAATGTCGTTACGGTCCTCGGTTAGGAGCGGACGTACCATGACTACACGCCAGCGTCCGTTTTTCCATACCCCTTTGCCTTTAACTTGTTGCCCCTTTTCCGGCTGTGTTTTGAGTGGTTTCTTGAAACCGTTTGCGTTTGAGTCTTCTACCGAACTGATTCCTGTGGCTTCGGAATCGGATTTCCAAATCCACAAGTTGACAGGATTGCTGCTGTCTCCGCGAAAAAAGTGCGGTTTTTTTGCTCCTAAATTAAGTTTTACCGGAAATTGCAGCGCGACGGAATCCCTGAAAACTTCTCGCTCACGTGGAATTTCATCTACAGCCATCACATATGTATTCTCGAATTCGTGAATTTCTTGACCGGCATCGTGTGTAGTATCTTTAAACGGATCGTCCCACTCCAGTAGAAAACTGATTTCTTCATCGTTAAATACAGCACGAACCTGCACCATGTCAATCGCATGATTTTGCCAGCGTGGTTTGGCAATTACCTGTCCGGCCAAAGGAATTCGCAATTCCGGAAGTGTGTCCCAGATTTCAGCGTCCGCATCCGTCGGTATAGACTGTTCAATTTTAACGGCCTTGAGTATTACACCCTCGCTGTACTCGGTACTGGCAATAGAAGCAATATAGTTCGCTAAATGCCAGCGTTCTTCTCCACCGATATTCTTTGAGAACGACGGCATCGGAGTGCCGTTAATTCCGGTGGTAAAACGATAGACAATATCCTCCGGTTTTTTCCCGCCTTTGATGTTTGATCCTCTTGTCAGATTCCGGACACGTACCGGAAAACCCCAGCCGTCCTCCAAACCTTCGCGTCCGTCACCTTTGCCTTCCAAACCATGACATTCAAAGCATTTATTTTTCTCAAATATTTTCCGGCCTTTGAGAATGCTTTCCGGAGATGATTCTACTCTGGGTGGAATTTCAACCACTGCTAAGTAAGGATCATATTCCGGATCCGCAAATTCAACAGCAAAGGTTTTAATATACTGCAGTACTTTCCAGCGTTCTTCCTGGGATAGGGTCAGTTCCCAGCGCGGCATGGCGGTTCCAGGAATGCCTTTACTGATAATCCGAAAGAGATCTTCATCGGTAGGCAATTCTCCGGTTTTGGTTGTACGGATTTTATACATTCCCGCCGTGAAGTCCCTTGGACGAGGATCCAGGAAATCTGCCGCAGGACCGTTTCCATCCCCTATTTTGCCGTGGCAATACCAGCAGCTATCCCGATAAATCTGTTTACCTGCCGCTACGTTTTCATCCGTTGCCGGAAGTTTTTCCGCGGTTTGGGCAATTACGATTCCGAAACCCGTGCTGCTTAACAGCAACAGCATAAAAGAGAGCCAACTTGCCAGTTTGATTATTTTGTTTGAATATCCGAAAAACATTATTAATTTTGTTACGAATTACAATTTACAACACGAATTTTGAACCATACCACCTGCAGCTATTCCAATTTTTCTGTTTGTCGTGGACCGACTCCAGCGAGAAAATATTCACCAAGCAAAAGTTTCCAACGCTCATCCTCAGTTAAGTCCAAGTCCCAAATCGGCATCGCAGAATCCCAAGGCGTGGAGGCCGACGGCAAGCCCGGTCCTCCCTTGCTGACCCGCCAAAAAGCATATTCCTCTACAATCGTTGCAATAGTTCCAGGGTCACGAAAATTAGCCGGTTGCAAACGCCAGCCCACTGCCATCGGTCCAACACCATCGGCTTGCATTCCATGACATGGACGGCAATTGACTGCATATAGCGCCGCACCTTCTTCTGTCCATTTGGCGATCAAAGCTAGGCGGCCTTCTTCCATATTATTGGGTACAGTGACAGGTTCCATTTCTTCATCATCCGCTGCTTCTTCGGCTAATTCTTTTTGTTCAGCAATGAATTCATCCAACTGTTCATCAGTGGGGTGACGCATCGGATTTTCCATACCCTCAAAAGAACCTGGCATGGTTGGGTGTTGTATCCGCACTGCAGTCGGGCTGACCATTTTAGGAGAATTAGAATCGAAATAACTCCAACCTCCAAATAATGGTATGGTGACCATAACAACCAGTTGAATCCCTTTTTTCAACGAAGACGTTTGAGGTTTAAGAAACTGATGAACTGGGGACATAAAATCTACACTCCGTTCCTCACTTGAGAGAATATAAATTGCAATGGCTACCATCATCAACCAGGTATACATGCTCAAGGCAGCGGCCGGAGCAGGCAACAAATTAGGTGCACCTACAGCCCATTGTGAAATCCATGGAAAAAGCAAACCGAAAAAACCGTAACGAATAACGACAAAGAACAATATTATTTTCCAAAAAAAGTTCATGTTTCTTCTCCTTCACTTACGTCTTTCTCTGTATCTGTGTCACTCTCATCGCTATCATCCGCATCCTCCTGATCCTCTCCGGAATCATCTCCGGAACCTTCGTCTTCTTCGTCAGCTTCAGCATCGTCTTCCTCATCATCACCTTCTTCGTCGCCGTCTTCATCGTTTTCTTCATCATCACCAGCATCACCGCCAATTGCTTGCTCACCATCAAGGGTCAGCACAAAAGCCAATACGTCATGAAATTCCGTCATGGTTAGATCATCAGCAAATCCGGAAGGCATCACTGACGTTTCCTGCGGTGCAACCTCTTTAATCTCTTCTTTAGAAACTTTAAGCACTTCTCCGGAATCCAGCATCATAGAAACAGACTGCTCATCCTCGCCTTTCTTGATTCCGGTTAAATATCTTTCATCGTTTGTGATGATCAAAATTGACTCAAAGCCGCTGGCAATCACGGCGCTTGGAGTAAGCACCGATTCAACAATATATTGAGGTGAGCGTGTGCCGGAAACAGTAGTCAATTCCGGCCCTACTTTTCCACCTTTTTCCGCCACAGTGTGACAGCGTGCGCATCCGGCATTGCTTTCTTCGTCAAAGAAAAGCTCCATCCCGTTTTCAGGATCACCTGCAAAGTAGGGTTGCCACGGTTCGGATTCTTCTTTTTGCGACGCAAGGATCACATCCGGAAGTTTGATCTGCGCCACATCAACTTCTCCGCCCTGACTTTGTAGATACAAAACAACTGCTTTCACCTCATCCGGAGAGAGACCTATCGGCGACTTATAAACGTAGGGCATTTCGTTTTTGAAACCTTCCACCACAAAAGCCCCCGGTTCTGCCAGGCTTTCAACTAGATAATCTGTTGCAGAAAAATGTTCGCCTGTCTGCTCACTGCGTAGTGCCGCTCTCTCAGTGGCTCTCAATCCGATGGGCAGACTCAGCAAAGCGGCAATATTGTTTTCTCCCAAATTCGGGCAACGGATAGCACTGCCCTCATCGCCTACACTGTGACAGGTACTGCATTTACCTTTACCAAAGAAAATCGCTTCACCTGCTTCAGGACTCACGCCTTCGGCTACAGCAGTGGCAACTCCGCCTCCGGAGATGTCTGTCACCACTTGTCCTACATAAACAAACGCAGCCAAAACAGCAAATATGAAAATGACTATTGGTAAAACACGTTTCATTTTAGTTGCGAACTAAATTACGAATTTGATGTAGTGACAACTTTTTTCTTTTCGCCAAGTTCACTGAGCCAAAAGGCAATGGTCATCATTATGATAAAAGTCAACGCACAGAAGGCAATCACCTTGGCGGCATATAAATTAGTCGGGGTGAAGGCCCACTCTGAGGTATCTTGAAGTACACCGTATACATGCCAGTTTTCACGCAGTCCGGACCGAATGAAACCCATGATGCCCATTGTCAACAAGGCCACGATGAACAAAGTCAACAAAACATATTGTGAAACGGCTGACATTTTGCCCCAGCGAATCGCTCCCATATGTTCGGCTTTGCGGAAGAGAAAAATATCAATCGTGAGTACAGCAATTATGCAACTCAACATAGACAGCCATTGTGCAACTGCGATGTTTCTCAGGAAAGGACTGGCCTCAGCCATCACCACAAATCCGTAAATACCTAAAATAAAGACTGTGTTGATTACCGTGTAGGTGAATAAAATCGCCTGACCAATTTTTCCCTGATCTTTGAAAGTAAATACCACCGCCACCACAATAAAAAATGCTTGCCCAATTAAACACCAAGCAGCCAATGAAAAAACTTCTGCTTTTTGAGGTGGAAGATCGAGTTCTTTTGGATCAAGATTCCAGAGAAATTCGCCATACCATAAAATTGCGGCAAAGGCGAGACCGGTGAAAATTAAAGTCCATATTTTAGCACCTGCTCCCTGCTTTGAGAATGGAATGGTTTTGGAAATATTGCCCCGGCGGTAGAGCAAAAAACTGAAGAAAGTTCCGAGGATCATAAAATTAATGACTGCATTTTTGGCGGGCATTAAACCAAAATATTTCAGCGTCGGATGATACTGACCGCCCATCTGTAATTGTTCTCCGGAACTTAAAGGCAAGTTGTGCGGCGTGAGCCAAATCGCAAAAGAGAGTGTCAAAATGAAGAGGATGAACTTGATAAATCCCTGATAACGCTCTGCTCCTGGAATGCGTCCCATGCCCATCCACAAGTAAAAATTTCCAAGTATGAGCAAACTTCCGATGCCGATGGCCTGAATGATAAAGGTCCAACTGAATGCACCACCCATCATGTTGTTACCCATGATTGGGCTGAAACTGTAAACTTCTCGTCCCAGATAATAACCCGCGAAAGGTAAAAACAAGAGAGAGACAATCGCGATAAAATTACCAACGTAGCCCATCCAATCGTAATGCGCGCGGTCCTCCTCAGTCTGCGCTGTCAAAAATTTAACAGCGGCGTAAGCTCCTGCGACATAGCCGCCAAAAACGGCGTTGCCTAATATTCTGTGCAGATTGAGCGGATTCCAGAGCGGATTCCAAATCGCATCCATCAGCGTTCCGGTGAACTTCATCGTTTCCGGATCAATTCCGGAAGGACTCATCATGTAAGTTGCCCATGAATTGGAAATCCCCATGATAATCAGGCCGATGATATTCAGCAAAACTCCGGCGCTGATGTGAATGCCTTTGCGATTTTTTAGACGATCCCAGGAATAATAATAAAAATAGAGAACAAAAGTTTCTCCAAAGAAAAAGAAGGCATAAATATAAAAACTTTCATGGAAGATGCCGGACATGAAAGTCATGACTTTCGGATAGAGCGTAAAAAGAGCAAAAGTCAACAATCCTCCCAAAGCTGCTGTCAATGCAAAAGAGGCTGACAGTAAACGCGTGAAATCCTTGGCCAGGCGGTCGTAGCGTTCCTCTTTAGTGAGTACTCCTACATATTCCACCGTCACTGCAAACATCGGTACGCCCAAAACAAATGCCCCGAACATTAAATGCAGCTCAGCGATAATCCAAACGGTCGTACGTGGGTCAAATCCGAAAAATGTCCGGTAATCAACTACATCCGCAGTTTCTGCCCCGAATACGGAAAACGCGCCGCTGATTATGCCAATTCCGGAGAGGATAAGGAATATCCAAATTCCGGAAACATCTTTAAAAGTAAATTTGGTTAGCAAGTAGCGCATATTAATATCTATTTTGGTAACTAATTACTATAAATAATTCCTGAACGTGCTGTTTAATCCCCCCTTTAAAGAGCAGCTCGCAAACTCAATTAATGGGGGAGTCTGTATTATTTTTTCATTTTGGTAGTGAGATTTTGAGATTCTCCACATAAATTTACGTATTGAAAGAAGTTGGAAAAGTTTTTACTTAAAGTATTTAGCCAATTCTCGAGTAAATTTGCGGGGAACTATTTTTTAAGTACCAAATTCGTCAGTTTTAGCTGAACGGTCAATACAGAGGCAACGAGGACACAGAGAACTGTTTTGATATTTTTTATCTGTGTTCTCTGGGCGTCTGTGGTGAAGACTTTTGTATTGCGACTTATCACTCAAAACAAAACACTACTCTGTCTCCAAAGACTTCAAAAATTCCATCAAATTTTGATGCTTTTCTTCTTTCATTTTCGATTTAACGCGACTGGTAAAGCGGTTCCTTTTTTTGCGCATTAACTTTCTTAATTGTTTTATTTCCGGATGTTTTTTGTCTGACCACACTTTCTGCGAGTCTTTGAGCCACTCTTGAGTGTGCCGTTTGGTTACGTCCTGCATTCCGGGGCCGACCAACTTTTTCTCGTCCAGATAATGACAAGTGGCACAGTTTACGCCTTCGACACTAATCAAAACTCTTTCCCTTTTACCGTATCGGCCCGAGCGCGAACTGCAATCACAGAGCCGAGCAAAAAACACTTAATGTAACAAATAACGCTTTTTCCACTTTGTCTCCTGAAAAAACTTAACTAGATTAAATTTTCTCCACCCGTGTAGTTAAAATAATCTGGACCTCCCACATTCATTGTTCTCACCGGAGAGAGTGCTGAATCGGTATTGGAGAGAAGTCTGTATTATTATTTCATTTTGATAGTGAGATTTTGAGATTCACCGGCTTTGATCACCAAATCCTGTACAATTTCTCCAAGTTTTTCCTGCCATATTTTCAATTTATATTTTCCGGGTGGAATATCGCTGATGCTGAATTTTCCGGATTCATCACTGAGTTCTGTGTATGGAGTTTCTGCGGCAACCCACCAGCCTCCCATCCAGGAGTGAAGGTCACACTTGACCCGAATGATTCCGGGTTTTTTAATCTTCTTTTTCTTAACTTTCATTTTGGCGTTAGCCTTGATTTTTTTATTAATATTGTAAATTCCTTTGCTCACTGTGTGGAAGTTATGTCCCACATTATCGCTGTTTAGTACCACTCCTTTTGACTTTGGACGTACCAAAAGTACATGTGGAACAAAACGGCAGCCATTTTGGTCATAACTAAACTTTTTAGGGATCCCCCACTTTTTCCCTTTTTTTATGCCGACTATGCTGACAACAACATTTTTGATGCCGCCGCTGGAACTGACGAGTAATTCCTCGGATGGTCGGTCACTGCCGCATGTATTCGTGTCCTTGTTCACTTTGAGCATTCGAGGAGCAGGCGCAGTTCCGTCATAAACAATCTGGCCTGTCAGCGTTACACCATTCTTTACCTTTTTTAAAGATTTGTATTTTGCTGCCTGAACAGGTAGTGTTCCCAATAAGAACACCAGACAGATACTTAAAAAATATTTATACTTTGTCATTTTTCACCCTTAAATTTGTTGTTTGCCGCGGATTTTCATGGATGGCTACGGAAAATATTTCGTTTTTATCCACAATTTCCTGAGGCAGAAAATGAATTATTTTTTGCTTTTGAAAGTAAAATTCTGCGTAATTGAGCCGCCCGCTGCCACCTCTATTTTTTGCTCCGGCAATCGCAATGTTGGATGCCACGCCCGTAATTTATACTTTCCAGCTGGAGTGTCATCGATGCTGAAACTTCCATCCGCATTGGTTTGCACGACGTAAGGATGATCAGCCGCAAACATCCAGGCGAACATAAAGTTATGCGCCTCGCAGTTAATACGGACAAAATTGTCCTTCATGCGAGTTTTAATTTCAGCGTTGATGTCACCACCCCCTGGGGGCTGACCTTCGTTAAACATTGTCTTTTTCACAGGTCGATAACGTTTTCCGGGTTTTACTCCTTTCAACTCACGGATATGGATATTGTGCAAAACCGGGTCAGAGTTTTTAACAATCAGTTTGCTGCCTTTGGGTACAATCCTTAACCATGGATTGAAATCACAATTTTTTTGATCAATCTCGTAAGTTCCGCTGTCGTTTTTCCAGCCTTTCCCTTTTTTAACTTTGTAGAGGTAGACCACCATGTTTTGCAATCCGCCTTTATCACCGGCTTCTACCCATTTGATTAATCGATCCTCAGTCCCGCAGGTATCGGGATTTTTAGCAACCGCAATCCGCTCAGGTTTGGGTGCTGAGCCTTTCAGCAAAACTGTTCCGGAAACCGAACCCCCGTTTTTAACATCAATAACCTTGTACTTGCCCGCGCCCAAAACAGGGGAAAAATTTAACAGCAACCCCGCCAGAAGCAGGGAATAATATACTCTCATTTTTACCTTCTAATAATATGTTACAAAAAGACCCATGGCATCGTTATTCCGGATACCATGGGCTGTGAAATAATTACGTTATGTTGCGTGGCGCAAACGAGAATGAATGCTGATCTTTCTGGTATGCAGAGCCTCCAAGTCGAACGATCTTACCAACACCCATCTTGTAATTATAGTTTCCACTGATTTGGTCCACCACACGTGCCTGGATGGCATTTGAGGGTTGGCGTTTGTCGAGGAAGTTCATGAACAAAACACCTTTTTTAATCGCGGGTGTAACCATCGCAATCGCTGTGACAGCGCCTTTACTCAGCTCAATCTGCCCTCTCTCCATCAGTGAGGAGAACTGGAAATCATCTCCTTTAACACCAAGAATTGTTTCCTTTTGGGCAGCTACACGTTCAGAGTAAACCATGATACGATCTCCGGATTTGATTCCACGTCTTCTGGCATCATCCGGATGAATTTCACAGTAGTTTTCCGGCCAGCGTTGTGTGATATATGGACGGCGCTCAACATCATCAAATCCAGACTGCCAGATTTCATTGATACGTCCGTTCGTCACCCACAATTCATCACCCTTTGGAGACAACCATTCCCAGAAATCTGAAAAGAGGCCCCAGGGTGATTTCATGATATTATTCTTACCAGTTTGGGAATTAAAATGGGTGAGCTTTTTATTGAACATGTTTGCACCCATCGGCCCTGTTTCGGGAAGTTCTTTCTGCGTATCATGCAGTCGTGTTGTTCCCACCAGTTCACCATTGACTCGGAAGACTGGACCTTGAATTCCGTCCGTTCCGAATTGCCGTAACCGTTCATGCGCAGTGATTCCCTTGGCGTGGGCATCGACTTTGATCATGTTGTAATCTTTGCGGTTACCCCGCGAAAAACGACATGATTCCTCAAATACATCATTCGAAGTTTCCCAGTCAAAACCGTCAAAGCCCATGCGTTGTGCGAGTCTACTGATAATCCACCAGTCCGGTTTTGCTTCTCCAGGAGCGTCGTAAAATTTTGAATATAGCCGCAAGCGCCGCTCGCCGTTCGCACGCACGAAATCTTCCTCACCCCAAGTGGCAGCAGGGAAGACAATGTCCGCAAATTTTGCTCCTATCGGATCAACCAGATAAATGTCCTGATTAAAGACTACCATTCCACCGGAATCAGCACGTTTTTTCAGCGTCTCGATTATTTCTGCTGTGTCAAAAGAACGTACCTGATGCGGATTGGCAGAAACCAATTCATGAAATTTTTTCTGCAAACCTTGAGAGCCGCACATTGCCTGCAGCCAAGTCGTACCAATCACATGAGCCAGGCGAGTGTGCCCAGAATAAAGCCAGCGGTCAGTATCCAACGCTCGTCTTCGTCGACCAGGTCGTTTTTCCGGCGACTTGTTTCGAGGCGTTTTACCACCACCTGTACCACCCCTCTGGTGACCACCAAAACGGGAAATCATTTGCCCGGGTCGTCCTCCAGTTCCAGTGATAATTGCCAATGCTCCAATTGCTTCGGTGTTACCGGTGTTATTTGACCAGTAAAATCCTTTTTCAATACCAATCGAAGTTTTTGGACGTTTACCGTTGACAGGTTTCGAGAGCCACTCAGCGGCCTTGCGGATTTTGTCCGGATCAACGCCGGACAGTCGAGCGGCATAAGCCAACTCATATTCCGGTTGTGATGTAACCCATTTTTTCCAATCCTCAAAACCTTTAGTCTCGAACATACCCCAAGTGGTGCGCCACTGCCAAGGCGTGTTGCGCGTTCCCTGTCCAAATCCGGAATCGGTTTCCCATTTGTTGTTGACCCATTTTTTGATCCACTCTGAGTCTTCCCAGCCGTTTTCGACGATAATTCGGGCCATCGCATTGACAACCAGATTATCCGTTCCAGGATACAAGTCGATGTGAATACCGCCCATTTTTTTGATAAAAGCGACTCCAGCAGTTTCACGAGGATTAAGAATGATCACTTTCTGACCGCCTTCAATCGCGGGTTTGATATGCTGCGTAAAAAGAATGGATTTTGTTTCATAGGGATCGGTTCCACAAATCATCAGCACTTCGGCGGATGCCCAGTCTTTGTAGGAAGCACCAAAGTTGTCAAATCCAGCATCACGGAAACCCGGAGTAGAAGTGACATCTGAAGGTGTATCATGCCAAGTGAAGGCTGCTGTATTGACATGACGCCGTGCGTACTTGGTAATGGCATAGGTGTTTTCGATGTATTGATACGAAAATGTTTTGACCGAGTAAGCATTTGCACCATGTTTAGCAATCACATACTTGCCCACTTCTGCCGCTATTTCCAGAGCCATATCCCATGAAACCGGCATCAAGGTATCATAAATACGCAGGAGCGGACTCTTGAGACGGTCTTTTGTCGGAGTGGCAGGATTGTAGCATTTTTGAGCAATCGTACCTCCACGAACCGAGGAATCGCCGTTAAAGTTGACAGCCTTGGTTTGTTTGTCGGGTAATATAACCACATGGTGCCGCCGTCCCTGGTGCATGACGATATTGTGTTGATTCGGAGCAACCCATTCTTGCAAGGTGGCCACCGGAAAATCTTTACCAAAAGCATTTTGCTCTGCTTTCGGGCCGCCTTCCTGGCCCAGCGGCCAGCGATAGACTTTGTAGCCGCAAGCAACAATACAGTAGTCGCAAGCAGTAGTCAGTACCTCTGCGTCACGAGGAGGCAAAGGGACTTTATCAGTTGGAGTGTAATAGGGTGTTGACATTTTTATCTCCTATCCAATCAGGTTATTGTTTCTGCCGAAAATCAACCCCATCACGCCCACGGCGTAAATGCTGTCTCCTTTCACTTCCAGCAAGACTTGTGGCAAACTTTGATAAGCCTGTCCGGAAACGATGATACCGTAACGGGTCAGATCATAAGTCGTCAGATGAAAAGGACATTGCCCCAGCGTTTTATATTCCGTATTGTAACTGCCCAGCAAAGGTCCCCCCTGGTGAGTACAAATCGTATTGAAGGCCACCACATCCCGTTGTTTTCCAACACCGCCGCCGGCTTTCTGTCCCATCTTGACCAAGATACTGGTGGAACTTGCTCCATCATCCGGATAATTAAAAATGACAGGCTGATCGAGTTTTAGCTCACTCATTTTAGCAATCAACTTTTGTGGATATGTGGCAATGTGAGCCTCCTTTGCCTGAAGGACTCCGGGAATCTGTAACAGCACTGTACCGCTGGTGAGCGCCGTTCCACTGTAAAATAAAAATTTCCTTCGGGAAAGCCCGCAACCGCTCGCACTGGAGGTTCCGGTTTTTTTCACTTTCCCTTTGCTTAGTAGATTTTTCATAGGTTTCTCCTTGTAAGGCTCGCTTAATCCATGGCCAAGGGTTCATATTTTGGAAGTTTTGGAGCTTCCATAACAATTTCTTCTCCACTCAAACTTTCCAGAAACATCAATAAATCTTCTTTTTCATCTTCCGTCAAGCCCAGCGGTTTGAGAATTCTTGTTTTGTTGGCAGCAAAGTCGTTGGTTCCGCCGCCTTCGTTATAGAAGTCAATCACTTCATCCAAACCAAAAAACGCTCCATTGTGCATGTATGGTGCAGTGTAAAGCGTGTAGCGCAAACTCGGTGTGCGGAACTTGCCTTTATCGCGTTTTTGCTTGGTGCGGAAGTAGAGCCCCGGATCATCCTTCAAGGTCCGGTAATCTTCCTCCGTAACCCCTTTTGCGTATAATTCAAAGCGGAAAGTGATTTGCTTTAAACCATCTTCCAGCCAACCGTCGTGACGAGGCACACCGAGGTTGTAAAATTTCTGGTCTGAAAACAGAGGACCGTTGTGACATTCAGCACAGTTGGCTTTCCCTTGAAAGAGTGCGAGCCCACGTTTTTCCGCCTCCCCCAGCGCATCTCCATCGTCGTTCATGTACTTGTCAAACGGTGTATCCCTTTGTACCAAAGTTCGCTCAAAAGCAGCAATGGCTTTCCATGCATTGTTGATCAACGGCCACTCGTCGCCAAAGACATCCCGGAAACGTTTACGATATTCCGGAATAAAGGCCAAGCGTGCTTCCATCACATCATCTTCTCCGTTTCCAGCCACAGCGCCCTTTGCGGCGGAAGGAGCTTGTGCTTCGAGTGACTTTGCAGCACCAGCCCAAAACAACTTACTGTAATATGCTGAGTTAACTATCGTTTGACTGCTACGCCAATGAATCGTAGCCGGATACCCACGACTGATCGGAGCTGCGAATGACCATCCTTCTTTCGGACTGTGACAGTCCGAACAGGCGATGGATGCATCACCACCAAGACGCGGGTCAAAGAAAAGCATTTTCCCGAGTTGGATTTTTTCCGGAGTTTGCTTATTATCGAGTTGCACCGGCACCGGCCCCAACGCGTCAAGCGGTGCATCCTTATCAGGATCACCTTCGGACAAAAGCAAAGCTGGCAAAAACATTCCTACCAACACAACGGCTAAACACCTTTTAATTGAATTTTTCATCTCTTCTCCTTCAATTTTTTACTGTCAGCCAATTCGGAATTGGATAGTATTTTTGCGAAATACTTTCGCCATAGACGTGTTCCGGTCCTGTCAAGGGATCTCCGGAAAGTGACTTCAGAAAAGCCACCAGGTTCGCCTGCTCCTGAGCGGAGAGGCCCAGAGGTTTTAGCCTTGAATCTTTGTTCGGATCGTTACCGCCCCCCTTGTTGTAAAAGGCAACCACATCCTTGAGAGTGGCCAGCATACCATTGTGCATGTAGGGTGCGGTCTGTTTTAATTCCCGCAGAGTTGGGGTGTAAAACTTACCCATGTCTCGTCCATCAGAATAGTGACTGACCACATGCGCACCTGGGTCACGGCGAAGATTCATGAAATTTTCGTTGCCCATGAACATGTTAAAGGCCACAAAAGTAATATGCCTTAAAGGTTCCCGGAAAATATCTTTATTCACGGGAACCCCAAGGTTGTATGCCTGTCCATCCGCAAAAAGCGGCCCTTCGTGACACTGAACACATCCGCCCTTTCCTATGAAGACTGCTTCCCCCTTTTTAGCAGCCGCACTCATATTTCCCAGATCATAAGGGACATTCTTGGAGGTCAGGGTTTTAAGGTACTCTGGAATCAGCTTCCTCACTTTTCCATTGGATGGTTCACCCATACCTACATCCTGGAACATTTTACGGTAGACAGGATCCTGTTTGACGCGTTCCTGCATGATCCGCATATCCATGTTCATCCAAATCGACTCTGTGATTTGGTCTCGGGTTACATCGTTGAGGTTGGTTCCTATCCGGCCGTCATGAAACCAGGGAATTCCAAGGCTTTGCTTGTGGACAGTATTGATTAAGGTAGGAGTGTTTCGGAATCCTTTAGTTCCGGGATATGCATCGGAGAGCACCTTGCCGTCTGCAAAACCTTTCTCTGGAATGTGGCAACTGGCGCAGCTTAAAGCGCCATCACCTGAGAGGCGTTCATCAAAAAAAAGGCGCTTACCCAGTGCCGCCTTCTTAGCATTAATTTTCATGGTCGGTAGTGCTTGTCTTGCACCACTTTCAGCAAGTAAAAGTGATGAGATACTAGCCAAAATACCTGCCACGAACAAAAGAAAAAGAGTGCGCATGGAGTCTCCTTATAAGTTTACATGAACATTTGAACAATACATCCGGTATGAAACTCGTTCGATTAAATAAAAACGAAAAAAAACAATCATGAAAACTTAGTTCGAGCGAACTACGAACATTTCTATAAACGAACATTTCTATAGATACTATTTTGAAATAACCCACTTGCCCAGTCTATAAGCAATTTTACCTACGTAAAATTACTAGGACTTAAAAAGCTGATTAGATCTCGTTGAAAAGTAATTTAAAATGAAGGTCTTAGTTGGTTGAGAGGGGCGAATATTATTCACCCCCTTTTCCAGAGATTGAAATTCTCTGGAAGGTTAATACCCACTACTGGCTTCGGGCAAAGTGAGAACATAGGCCAGCGAGTCCCAATTTTGTCATCACCTTTACACCCCCGTGACTCTACTGCCGGATAAATAAACAGCTTCAGTTGCCATGCTTCTGTCTGGTTTTAGCCTAATAAAGTGTGAAGCAAAAAAATTAACCAGTTTGGATGAAAGATGCCCAAATTACCCATAGTATCTAGGGCTTAACACTAAATCTTAAAAAAGATCACACCCTTTTTCAATCATGCACTCATCTTCAAGCTTCCAGGAACTTTTTGAGGATCTCCGTTGTTTTTTCCCTTTGGAGCGACTGATCAATGATCCGCTACGCCTGCTGGCCTACGGCACAGACGCGAGCTTTTACCGCCTGATTCCAACCTTGACTGTCAATGTATTTTAATATCCACAAGTTTTCTATTAGTAAATTTGCTAATAGAAATTTGTGAGAAACCAGCCATACTTGCATTCAGAAATTACCCTGCGGGGTTTTGACAAAAGTATCTTTTACGCCTCCTTGTTGGATCTTTTTGATTAACCCCGCATTTAAGTTTAATATTAGTTATTTCGACTGAAGTGAAGTACTATTCTGTTGCATGGGGTAGATCTTTTTTCTTCTAATATTGGGGAGAGGTTGGAAGATCCATTAACTTTTAGCTTCAAAGTTGATTTGGGGACTGAATTTTAATTCTCTCAGCAATGGAGAAACATGAGCAAGAAAAGTGAAAAACTTTTTAAGTCGCAAACCATCCTGTCTGGAATTATAAATACAGCTGAAGATGCAATAATTTCAGTAG
>ERZ651768.447-NODE-447-length-31160-cov-25.594376_pt1 | contig 31160 bp, 30 predicted proteins | sample MGYA00514754_ERZ651768 | MGnify/ENA metagenome assembly ERZ651768
AAGTGTTTCTAAAAAAGCTAAAAAAACACCTGGATAAGCCAACAATAAAGGAACTTTGGGATAATGGACCTAAACAATGATAGTAAATATTATACAAAATTGAAATGGCGGAATCACGAGGGAAAAAAGTTTTTCGAATTCAGTTAACTGTCTCAGTTGTTGTACTGTTGTTCACGCTGGGTGCATTTAGCCTGGTTGCAGCTTTTTATTTGGGAATGACTGCTGGCAATAGTATGCAGCGACCTCCTGAAAGTTCTGTTACGGAAACTGACATTTCTGCAGAGAAGCCTATGTCAGAGGAAGAACTGAAGTTTTTTGGTTTGGGAGAACGAAAAAAAGAACATGACTCGCTTGATCTGGAAGAATTACGTGATTTGAGAAAGAAGACTGAAGAACTGATCAAAGCTCCTAAAACACCTGAATCTGCTTCACCGGAAGTGCCTAAAGCAATAACCCCAGACGTTGCAGCTCCGGAAAGCCCGGTTTCTGAACAAAAAACTGTGGGCAAAAAATCTGTTCCGGCTCCCAAAGTTGATACCCCAAAAAGTCCGGAGAATGCAATAATTCCTGCTGCCGAAACTAATAAAAATGCAACCTACACGATCCAGGTTCTTGCATCAAGAAAGCATGCAAATGCAAAAAAGCTGGTTGAAAAACTTAAGAAAAACGGCTTTGAGGATACATTTATTTTCAAGCACACTGCAGGAAGTAAAACGATTTATCGTGTTCGAGTGGGTAAAATAGAACTTTCAGAGACTAAAAATTTGGCCAATAAACTCAAAAAACTCAAATATATTGATTCCGTTCAAGTCACACGCTTCTGAAGTGTGTCCAACACCAAGCTCCAAGTATTCAGCTTTTCACATTTTGTCAGCCAGAATAGGTCGCAATGAGTAATTATTGGCGTTTTTCACGCTCAGCTTATTACTCTGTTATTGCAGCATTGCCGTTACTAGTGGCTTACGAAATACTGGTTATTCTGACCCAATCCCGTTATTGGGGACTCAGAAATGCTGCTGATATGTGGATCCGTACATTTTTGATGGCCTTCGAACTTCAATCACAACACTTGACTTTTGTGATGATCGGCATCCTGTTCGCTTTGATTCCGATAGCTAAAACTCACTCCTCCGGAGTTCGGCTCCAGGTGAATTTCTTTGCATTGATGTTTGCAGAGGCTTTTGCTTACAGCTTGGTTCTTGGTGGGGTGCTGCAGTCAATATTAAGAGTCGGTGGCTTATCGTCTGTTGGTCCTGGGAATGGGACTATGCAGAATTTTGCGCTTTCTTTGGGTGCAGGTTTATTTGAAGAAATTATTTTTAGGGTACTCTTGCTCAACCTGCTTTTTTTACTCCTAAAACCATTGTTGAGAAACAAGGTCACAACTGCAGTTGTTTCAGTTTTAGCAGCTTCCTTCCTTTTTTCGATGAGTCACTATATCGGCTCTATGGCGGATTCGTGGCAACTGTACAGTTTTATGTTTCGCTGGGCTGCAGGCTTATTGTTTACAGTCCTCTATTTCATGCGTGGCTTTGCCATAACAGCCTATACTCACGCCCTCTATGATATTTGGGTTCTGGTTTGATTTTGAGCTTTTAGATTTTCACTGAGAAATTTATAATCAATCTTTGATTTTTAGATCCATTTTGCCAATTCCCAAACACAAATCACTTAAAATATGAAAGTTCCATTGCTAGATCTGCGTCCTCCTTTGGAGGAGTTACGCGATGAAATTGTTGAGGCTGTTACTCAAGTCATTGATTCAACCCGCTACATTATGGGTCCGGAAATTGAGAGACTGGAAAAAGAAATTGCTGAATATTGCGGTACTGCGGATGCAGTAGGGGCATCTTCCGGAACCGATGCCCTTTTGCTTTCTCTGATGGTTTTAGACGTTGGGCCTGGAGATATTGTGTTAACGAGTAATTTTTCCTTCTTTGCAACTGCAGGAGTTGTTGCCCGTTTGAATGCGACTCCATTTTTTGTTGACATTGATCCGGGAACTTACAACATTGATCCGAAACAATTGAGAATTACTTTGGCCGGTATGGATGAGGAAACCCGGAAACGTGTGAAAGCCATTATTCCAGTTCATCTCTACGGACAGTGTGCAGATATGGCAGAAATTATTGATATTGCCGGAGAGTTCGATATTCCCATTATTGAAGATGGTGCACAGGCAATTGGTGCAGAGTGTGAGATTAATGGAAAAACAAGACGAGCTGGTAGTATGGGAGATTTTGGCTGTTTTTCTTTCTTTCCTACAAAAAATTTAGGAGGAGTTGGAGACGGAGGGATTGTCACAGTCAACAAACCCGAACTGGCAGAACTATTGCGTCTCAAACGAGTTCATGGTGGTGAGAGAAAATACTACCATCGTGTGATAGGAGGTAACTTTCGTCTGGATCCAATTCAGGCAACTGTCATTCGAGTTAAGCTGCCTCGCCTGTACAAATGGCACAAGCAACGTAAGAAAAATGCTGATTACTATAATAAGTTGTTTGGTGAAGCCGGCTTAGGCGGGAAGGTGAGGACACCTCAGATTGAGCATATCCAAAGTCTGCAAAATCCTCATATTTATAACCAATATGTGATTAGAGCTGAGAGGCGGGATGAGTTGCAGTCTTTTTTGACTGAAAATGAAATTGCAGTAGCAATTTATTATCCCCTCCCATTTCACCTGCAAGAGTGTTTCCTGCATTTAGGTGGAAAAGCTGGTGACTTCCCAGTTTCAGAAGCAGCAGCAAGGGAAGTTCTCGCCCTGCCTGTTTATCCGGGAATGAGTAGAGAGATGCAGGAAACAGTAGTAGAGAAAATTGCAGAATTCTATCAGGCTTAACCTTCTTTTTCCTTGAGTTTTTCCTGTCGCTCCTTGATCACTTTTTCCTGAACAAAGGAAGGACATTCTGCATATTTCTCAAATTCCATAGTGTAATTTGCCTTTCCTGCAGACATGGAACGAAGAGATGTAGCATAGCCGAACATTTCACCCAAGGGCACACCAGAATTGATTACTGTGTCGTCACCTTGTACTTCTGATCCGTAAATCACACCACGTCTAGAACTCAGGTCTCCAATTATCGGACCCTGAAATTCACTTGGAGTTTCCACCTCAACTTTCATAATTGGCTCAAGTAACACCGGATTAGCCTTGCCGACTGCCTGACGCATAGCGTAGCGTGATGCAAGCTGATAAGCCAAATCGCTTGAATCAACATCGTGGTATTTCCCTTCGTTAAGTGTGACCTTGATATTAACCATCGGGAATGCGGCCAGGGGACCTTTTTCCATCACATCCCTGAAGCCTTTTTCGCATGCGGGAATATGTTCTGATGGAATTGAGCCACCAAAAATTTTATTTTCAAATTCAAAACCTTCTTTATGATTCAAAGGTAACGGCTCAATAGATCCTGTGACTCCTGCAAACTGCCCGGAACCGCCAGTTTGTTTTTTATGTAAATAATCGTATTCTGCTGCAGTTGTAATAGCTTCTCGGTAGTTAACTTGCGGTGCACCGACAATTGCATCAACTTCAAATTCACGGCGCATTCTTTCAATATAAATATCGAGGTGAAGTTCACCCATTCCAGAGATAACCGTATCTCCAGATTCTTCGTCAGATGAAACGTGAAAAGTTGGATCTTCGCGCGTAAAACGTCCCAGAGCCTTACTCATTTTCATGTGCTGTTCGTTATCTTTTCCCTTTACAGCCAGAGAAATCACAGCATCCGGGACAAAGATAGATTCACAGGAAACATGGGCTCCTTCTCCGCAAAAAGTGTCGCCTGAAGCACAATCAACCCCTACCATTGCAATAATATCTCCTGCCTCGGCAACATCAATGTTTTCACGGTCATTGGAGTGCATTCTTACCATACGGCCAACACGCATCTTGTTGCCCGTTCTGGAGTTGATCACTTGCTCTCCTTTGGAGAGTTTACCTTGATAAATCCGTGTGTATGTCAGCTGTCCAAATTGCTCTTCTGTGAGTTTGAATGCCATCACCACAGTTGGCTTGTCTGGGTCACAACTTAAAAGTATCTCCTCTTGTGTCTTCACGTCACTAGCTTTTGTTGGCGCTGCCTCCAGGGGGGAAGGCAGATAGCGAGTGACTGCATCAAGGAGTAATTGTACGCCTTTATTTTTGAAAGCGCTTCCCATGTATACTGGACATAACTCCAGCGACAGCACACCTTTTTTTACTGCCGCGTGTATGCTGTCTTCCGAAATTTCTTTTTCTTCCAGTAAATCTTCCATCATTTGATTATCAAACATAGAAACTGCTTCCAACATATTAGCCCGATAACTTTCTGCTTCAGCTCTTAACTCATCCGGAATTTCCTCGACCCGCAGATCATCACCATGTTCTCCGTCAAAATAAATAGCCTTCATTGTGATCAGGTCAATTATTCCTTTGTGATTTTCCTCCAGTCCAATCGGCAGCTGCATGGAAACTGCGTTCAAATCAAGAATTTCACGAATACCTTTAATTCCGTTATGTGGATTTGCACCCATTCTGTCCAGTTTATTAATAAATGCAAGGCGTGGAACCCGATATCGTTTCATCTGACGATCTACTGTGATCGATTGCGACTGTATACCTGCCACACCACATAGGATCATAATTGCACCATCAAGAACCCGTAGAGATCGCTCAACTTCAACCGTAAAATCAACGTGTCCTGGAGTATCAATGATGTTTATTTTTTTGTCTTTCCATTCCACACTTGTTGCAGCAGAAGTGATTGTGATACCTTTTTCTTTTTCCAGTTCCATGTGATCCATGGTCGCACCGGCACCGCCTCCGCGGACTTCCTCGATTTTGTGAATTTTGCCGGCATAGTACAAAACACGCTCCGTGAGAGTTGTTTTCCCACTGTCTATATGAGCGGAAATGCCGATGTTTCTCGTGTTTTCAAGAATTTTTTGTGATGCAGGGTTCATTGCCCAATCCGTTATTTATATAATTTGAGAATAAAAAATTAAAATAAAATGTAACTGTTAAGTATGGCAGAAAATTATCTTATTATCAATTAATATTCCATAGCTATAGACAGGTGGGATTATTAAGACTAAAACAGGAAGTATTATGTGAAAATGAGCTTCGTCTCGTTGAAACTGCTTACGTATCCAATACGTGCTGAGGAAGAAATACCAGCCTCGTGCAGTGCTTTTAGAATCGACGGTGTTTGATCTTCCGGAACTGCGACCAAAAGGCCGCCGCTAGTTTGAGGGTCCAGCATTAATTCTTGCTGTAGCGGAGATAATTCTTCGGCAAAACTCCAATGTTTTTCGACCATGCGCCTGTTGGTTTCATTAACACGGGTACTTACTCCGCGCTCATACATTTCCATGGTCTCACTCAAAACAGGAATATCAGCTAGTGTGATATTTAATGTTAAGTCTGAGCCGCGTACCATTTCCAGCCCGTGTCCTGCAAAACCAAATCCTGTGATATCAGTTGCTGCATGTATCTCAAAATGCGCTAATACTTCTGCGGCTGCTCTGTTCAGTTCGATCAAGGAGTTAAGACATTCCTGAAGCGCTTTTTTGGAAACTAAATTTTTCAGATTAGCATTGAGTAACACACCGCTACCGATGGCTTTGGTCAAAATTAGCTGATCTCCTGGTTGAGCGCCGATATTTCTCCAAATTTTTTCTGGGTGTACCAGCCCGGTAACTGTCAGACCAAATTTTGGTTCATCATCATCAGTTGTATGGCCTCCTAAAAGTACTGCACCTGCCTCTGTTATTTTTTGCAGTGCTCCAGCAACAATCCCTTCTAATACCTCATGATCAAGTTTTCCTGAAGGGAATCCAACCAGGTTTAAACAGGACAGAGGTTTGCCGCCCATTGCATAAATATCACCTAAAGAATTAGCTGCGGCAATTTGTCCAAAGAGGTAAGGATCATCGACAGGTGGTGAGATAATATCAGCAGTGAAAACGAGAGCCTGTTCCGTATTCAGAAGATACACTCCGGCATCATCGCTTGTGTTAAAACCAACGAGTAGATTTTGATCATTATTTTGTGGCAGAGAAGCCAGAAGCTTGTTCAATCCGACCGGATTGTATTTCGCCGCTCAACCACAGGTTTTTGCTAAACTTGTGAGGCTGGGCTTTTGAATAAATTTTCTTAGATTCATAGAATCGATTTTGTTGTTTGTGCGCTCCATGCAGTGGGAGCGTAGCAATCAGAGATTTTTTTGCACTCAGTGGGATCAAACTGAAAAAAACAGAAATTTCAGGATTTCAGGAAAGCTGTAAAAAAACAAGACTTATACCTCAAAACAGGCTTTGATGGAATCTGGAATACGTTGAGCCTGTAGGCGCTTGGGATCGGTAGGGTGCGGTCTAGCCCACACTCGGACTTCAGTACCTTTTACGCTAAGTTTACCATTGTTATGAATTTCGTGGGATGCAATCAGTGTTTTTTCACGCCATTCACTAATCCAACTGGTAACCTTAACCACGTCGCCGTATTTAGAGGGATATAGAAATTCAGAATGAGCATCAACAATGGGTAGGCCGATAACTCCATATTGTTCCATTAAGCCCCCCATGTTTGCACCGGCTTTGTCAAACAAATGGTGGGCACTCTGATCAAACCAGATGAAATAATTTGGATAAAACACAATTTTTGCGGGGTCGCAATGACCCCAGCCGATATGAATGGTGAGTGTATTTTTTAGCATTGGTTTTGCGGTTAGATAAAGTGTCTCATTCGGATGACTCAAGACTAAAGTAGCATGAGGTACGGTATATGAAAGTTCATTTTTTACCTGCTTTTAATCATGAACGTCAACCGTTAACATAAATTAGCATAAGTAGAATAGGCGAATAATGCAATAATCTATGTTGACATTCATTCGTAGCAGAATCAGAATAATGGGTGTAAATTCCAGAAATTCGGGGCAGGATCTTGAATGAAAAATTATAATCAATGCAGAGGTTGAGAAATGGGATACGTTTTCGCTTTGCAGTAAACACCGGCAGTGGATGTTGCGGGTACAAGAGATCATTTCCCTGTTCATAGAATCTATTGTGTGGGCCAGAATTATGCGAAACACGTCCGAGAGATGGGTGCAAATCCGGAACGTGAGGCTCGATTTTTTCAACAAACCCGCAGATGCAGCTTACACTGAAGGGTCGGAACTGCCGTATCCCATGGCAACAGAGAATTTGAACCATGAAATTGAACTGGTTGTTACTATTGGAAAAAATGGAACAAACTTATCAGAGTCAGAGGCTCTGGATTATGTGTTTGGGTATGCAGTCGGGTTGGATTTGACCCGTCGTGACCTGCAGGGAGAGGCTAATAAGAAATGCCGACCTTGGACCGCTCGGCTCCCTGTTCTGCTTTGCACTTGATAGACGATGTTGGACACACAAAGCAGGTTAAAATTACACTGTCTGTCAACGGAGAGGTCCGTCAGCAGGGAGAATTAACGGATATGATTTGGTCTGTTCCGGAAGTTATTTCTAGTCTTTCAAGATTATTTGAACTGTATCCTGTAGACCTGATTTTTACCGGCACACCGGTTGGGGTACGCCAACTGAACCTAGGTGATAGACTAGAAGGCGAGGTTGAAAATTTGGCTAAGTTGAAAATTACAATCCTGTAAAAATAAAATTAATCGAATTTTTACTAAAGTTTCATCAAAATTTGTCGAAAATAATAATATCTCATTATCAGAGAAAATTATTGTTTCAACATTTTTTATGTGCAGGCTTTTACCAGCACATTTTTCAACATAGCATTAAAGATGAAAATGATAAAAATTCCACAAAATACGTATTGGTTAATTATTTTCGCAGTGGTCTTTTTTCTTGGTTCCGGATGCTCAAAATTGATTGGTTTTACCAAGGATAGTACCGCTCCAGCATCTTGTGCTGATAGTGTGATTGAACGGGCTTTTAATCTGCATGAGGATGCCAAGTCCGGTTTAGCTTTGTATTTTGAAGAACGAAGTGACAACCAACTTTTTCAGGCTTTCTATGCAGCAACGGATTCAGTTTATGAATCTCGGAAGGTGAAAAAGTGCTGGGATAGAAGGATATCTCACTACAACGCATTGCGGAATTTGCAGGAAATAAACACCGCTTTAGCTTGGATTATTCGACGCAACATGCCGGATGACGACCGTGGCGAAATGATCTCTGTTTTCCGGGATCAGTACGATTGGTTAATGCCTAATTATCGCTGAATTTCCCAACTTGCTTTTTTACTTCCATCAGTCTAGTTTATACTTTTTTGTTGCTCTCCAAAACGACTCCAGTCGTTGATATAGTCAGTATACTTAAAATCTTCTGTAAATATTTTACATGAGTGAGTCTTATCCCATGACCCTTCGGGGATACGAGAATTTAAAAAAAGAACTCAAACAATTGACCAGTATAGATCGGCCTGCTGTGGTAAATGCTATTTCTACCGCAAGGGAACATGGAGATCTAAAGGAAAATGCTGAATACCATGCGGCCAAAGAACAACAGGGGTTTATAGAAGGAAGAATTCAGGAACTGAATGCAAAGCTGGCTCTTGCAAATGTGATTGATATTGCAAAACTATCTGGTGAAAAGATAGTGTTTGGGGCAACTGTTACTTTTGTGGATGTTGATACTGACGAAGAAAGAATCTATCAGCTTGTTGGTGATGACGAATCAGATATAGAGCAAAATAAAATTTCTATTTCTTCACCTATAGCCCGTGCTTTAATCGGTAAGTCTGTTGGAGATACTCTCACCATACCTATTCCCAAAGGGAAAATTGAAGTCGAAATTCTGGAAGTCGAATTTATTGTTTGATTTTAATTCATTCGGTCGAGTAATTTAATCTGCCCGTCTTTTAGAACCATAGCACTCTGGAAAGTCTCTTTTAAATCATCAAGTGTCCGGATTTCTTGAAAAGGAAGATTAAGCGATTTAGCAGTTTCCTGGTAGATCCAAGTCGGTTTTCTGTGTTTGCTCTTCAGCATTTTTAAAGAATGTGCCCCTTTGGTTTTTGAGAGTTTGTCTCCGGAGTCATCGTTTTGTAAGAAGTGGTGTACAAAGCGGATTGCAGGGAAAGTGGAGTCATTTAAACACTTTGCCAGAAAAAGTTGTGCACCTGTTGAAGCCCGCAAATCCTGTCCCCGTATCACAAGGTTCACTCCCAGTTCTAGGTCATCAATAATGGACGCAAGCTGATAAGCTGGGAGTCCATCCCTTCGTTTGATTACAAAGTCACCCATTTCTTGGGATACATCAATTTTCTCAATTTTATTTGTAAATGTTTTGAAGCTGACAAAAGTTTGCTCAGGAACACGAACTCGCCATGGCTGATTCTCGTTCAGCAGATTGAGCTTCTTGTCACGGCAAGTTCCCGGATAATTCCGGTTAAGAGACAATTGCCTGATTTCTGAACGTGAGCATTCACAGGCAAATAAGTGTCCGGATTTGTGAAGAAGTTCAAGTGATTCGTGGTAACGCTCCTTGCGTAATTGTTGTGAGAATTTTGAGTATAATTCGTCAGGTCCGGAAGGTCCGGAGTCGTAGTCGATGCCCAACCATTCCAATTGTACAAAAATATCTTCCACTGAAGAACGCTCAACTCGTGGCCCGTCTAGGTCATCGATTCGAAGATGCAAATGTCCTCTCTGGTAATCTACAAGCAAACGGGTCAGCAGAAAATTAAAAGCATTGCCAAAGTGAAGATAGCCGCTTGGGGTGGGTGCTAATCTGGAGAAAACAAGGGAGGACATTAATTTCTGCTCATTTTTGGGTTAATATTCCGTGTTGTTGTGGAGTAAGCAAAATTTTGAGAAGAAAAACTAACACAACGAGGATTATGCAGACCAGGCTCAACATTGTAAGTCCAGACTGAAAACCTTCATCGTAATCAGATAGCAGTCCCAGGCTCAGTGGGCCTAGTACTCCACCAATTTCAGCTGCAGCAAAGAACATCCCACCTGCAGAACCGGCGTAACGAAAGCCAACTTGTGGTATTTCCATTAAAATGAGCAGTAGAATTGTCATCATTGAGCCTTGTGTGATTCCTTTCAGAGCAAGGCCAATTAAAATGATGGGTTCACTATAGGATTTTAGTAAAATTACTGACGTTCCTGCAATTATAAACAAACCTGCAAGGATCCAGAACCTTAGGTTCGGCAAGGCCATCCTTGGGATAAATAATGCTCCTAGTATACCGATCAGAGTTGGTATTGATGCCCAATATCCGGCGCGTTCGGCTCCCAGTCCACGTGTTTGTAGGATCTCATGCATCCAATTGGAAAGGCCATGGTTATAAAGAAATATGCAGATGCCCATTAGCAGTGTAATACGTAACGGCAAGAGATTGAAAAGTGCCAGAAAGACCTGACCTTGAGGTGGACGTTCCAATTTACTTAAATTGACTTCCATTTCTCGGCTTTCTGGGTGAGTACTGATAAGCAACCAGATCAATCACGAAAGAAAAACTATTGAACTGTAAATCCATAGTATTTTCCGCCAGTCTCCATCCATCCAAGGCATAATCACAGAATTGGTGATTGAAAGCACAGTGATGCTCCCCAATGCCATTCCGGTTATATAAATTCCCATGGCTAACTTTCTTTCACGTTCATTGAACCAAATGCTGATCAATTTAGGTGCTCCTACTGAAATTAGTGGTCCACCTAATCCAAAAAAAGCCACGGCCAATAAAAGTGTGAGTTGGCCCTGAGCAAAACCTCTCATCATGCATGAAAAACCTACCAACACTGAGGCAATCAAGAGTGAACGACGTAATCCTAGACGATCAATCATAGCACCACATGGCAAAGCAGTAGCAATATAGACCAGTTGCCATGCACCAAGCACTCTGCCCATTTCGGTATAATTCATGTTTAGCTCATAGGTAATGGGACGAACTAGTGGGGCAAGACTGGTCACGGTCATGCCGAAGCAGAAATAAAGGAGCCAAACACCTGACAGCATTAGCCAGCGATGTGAAAAAAGCGTTACTGTATCAGATTGATGAGAAGTCAATGAATCAAATGGGTTAAGTTGTTTAGTTGAATTTATTTTTAAGGGAAACTAAAAGTTACTTAGCATTACCAAGATTAAAACTAGATTTTTCTGTAATAGCAAAACTTGTCGATGGTTATTGGTACTTGATTCGGAAGTCAAAGTCGTCGTATTCTGCTGGGACTCTCCCGTAAAGTACCTTATGGGCGGCCATTCTTCCCAGTTCATCGGCTGACTTTGCGGCCTGACCTTCGCCTACTAGACAGCTATACACCTCCGTGCCGTCAAATTTGTCTATGAACTGAAGACCTGATTGTGACTTGGTGGTAACACAACTCGATGTGTGCTGTGAAAGGAGCTCTGTACCGGGAAGGACTTTCGAGAGTTCTTCGCTTAACCACTCCGCAATGTCAGCGTCGCCGATGCCTTGGAACCATGGGATAAGATTCTGCTCGGGGTCAACCATAGAGTGACCACTTGATTGGCCGATCTTAAGCCATGTGCGGCCATCTGGGTACTTGATCGGAGGGAGAATGTAGACTGATCCACCAATTTCATCAGTCTGATGGTAAATGACAGAGGGCATTGCAGACAGGATCTCGGCTGTATCTTTACTAACCTCACCGAACACGACCGTGTGCTCGGCTACCTCGATAGAAATCGGTTCAGGTATTATCCCAAAGTGGTTCGCGAACGCACCAGTGGCAAGCAGCACTTTACTACAGCGGCACTCCCCGTCGTCTTTCCAAGACAGGATTTGTACTCTATTGTGTTCTTTTATTCGTGTTACCGTCTCATTAATGACCTGACCGCCAGCAAGTTGCACCAACTCCCCCTGTGCGGCGATGAATCTCCTTGGATCGATGTGACCAGCTGTTCCAATCTCGTGTATTCCAGTCATGCCCTCCGCAAACTGAAGATACGGGAACATTTCAGCTAGGCCTGCGTTGTCGAGGATGGAATGATTGAGATCGTGTACAACTGCACAAGCACTGAGTTCGTCAAGATACGGGACTATTCCACTCACTGTGATTTGCCCGACATCATAGAAGAACGTTATTCCGGTGCGTGATTCTAAACCACGGTAGCGGGCTATCGACGCTGCTGAGATTTTAGCGTAGTATGGATTACGGTCGAGTACCCGAGTGATGCGGCCTGAATCATGGTGGCTTCCGAATACTCCCTCGTGAGTTGAATGATCGGCGGGTTCACCTGGGCCAATCAGTGCCACTGATGCACCGAGGTCAGCCAAGTGTCTGGCTGCTGATGAGCCTAACATGCCGCGTCCGATGACCGCTACGTCAACTTTAGATTTCACGGTCATATACCATCACTTTTTAAGTGTAAAGAGTTGCTGTTTCTCATTAATGTTGTTGTGTCAAAAAGTTTTGAAATACTATTGGAGGAATTCGGCAGGGGTTTATTTATAAACAAGCAATAAATCTAAAAACTCTCCTTAATCACTTGTTAGAAATTATACGGAAAAATGGTATAATAGTGAACCTAATAATCTAGAACGTGTATATATATGAAAATTTGATTTTCAATGGAGGTGATACATCCTCCAAGTGTCTCAATTAATTTAATTGAAGACTTGCTCAGCAAATATTTCTGGTGGACATTAACTGGTAATATTGGGTAGGGGATTTATATGTAATTTTTTTAAATAGCAGGATCTTTCGATATAAATTGACATTAGGACCATTTAATGTTATCTAATCCCGGGGTGATTTGCTTAATTAAAGATATTTAGAATGTACGAAACGTCAGATATTAGGAAAGGACTAAGGATTGAACTGGATGGAGATCCATTTGTGGTGATGGAATTTCAGTTTGTTAAACCAGGAAAAGGTACAGCATTTACGCGGACTAAAATCCGTAACATGATTAACGGCGCGGTGCTCGACCGAACTTTTAAGTCTGGAGAAAAACTCAAACCGGCTGATACTGAAGATCGTGAAATGCAGTTCCTATATAGTGACGGAGATTTCCATTTTTTGGATAACAGTAACTATGAACAGGTGAGTTTGGAAAGCAGCGTTGTCGGTGATGCTTCTAACTATCTGACAGAAAACATGATGATTGAAGTGAGTTTTTTTCAGGGTCGCTCTATCGGTTTAACCTTGCCGAATTTTGTTGCACTGAAAGTTACTGAAACTACTCCTGGAGAAAAGGGAAACACTGTAACCGGAGCATCGAAGCCAGCAGTTGTATCAACAGGCTACACGGTAAATGTTCCTTTGTTTGTCAACGAGGGAGATCAAATTCGAATTGATACTCGAACTGGTGAATATGTGGAGCGTGAAAAAGCCTAGTTAAAAAACAAACATGTTTTGAGACGGGACGTTTTTTAGAAGTAAATCTAAATTTTAGATAAACCATTTTTTGCATGGATTAGCATTAAGTCAGAAATTGTCCAATTCTAAACTCCGAGTTTCTCACTAGTAGTTTCAGTGAGGCACGTTAAATCATCTCTACTGAATTCCTGCTAACACTTCCCTTCATAATTCTAGCCCCAAACTCAAACAAGGATTATTCGTCAGGTTTCTGATCATGTCTAAATCTTCACAGACATCCAGCATTTCGCTGTTATCCGGAGACTATCAAGGGAGGTTTATTGATGTCTCCTTCGGTACCGAAAAGTCTGAAGGTTCATCTGCAGAGAATGTTCATAGCATCCTTGTTTTAATTGAAGATCGGTTGTTTTCGTTGAGGATTCAAGAAAAAATTAAACTCTCAAAGGGAGCATTAATTTCTTTTGAAGTGACTGAAGAAGGTGTGGTGGAGAACGTAAAAATAGAAAAATCCGCAGTAAATTTTGACGTAGAAGGTGACTTGCTGCGCTGGAGACGTCCGGCAAATAATCCTTCAAGAATGGAATTGCTACGGACTCGCCATCAAATCATTCTTGGAATAAGAGAGTGGTTTGACCAGCAAAATTTTATTGAAACAGAAACTCCAGCGCTGGTTTTTGCGCCAAGTCCGGAGACACAATTTGTCCCAATGAAAACAGATTCAGGATTTTTAATAACATCTCCGGAATTTCAGATGAAACGCTTGCTGGTAGGTGGTTTTGAAAAAATTTTCCAACTCGCCCGATGTTTTCGCAATGCTGAAAGTGGCCCCCTGCATAATCCGGAATTTACCATGCTTGAATGGTATCGTACTCACGAGCCATTGGAAATGCTAATGAAGGATATTGAGCAATTGGTTATGCATCTTAGAGAAACGGTTTCAGCTGAATACTTTAGCAAACATATCCCAGTACCACCTTGGCCGCGTAAAACAGTGAGTGAATTATTTAAAGAACATTTGGACATTTTTTTGGATGGTACTGAAACTGTGGTTCAATTGCGGAAAAAAGCTCAGCTTGCAGGATATGATAAATTGTTGGTTGATACTTCTGTATCAAACTTAACTGATTCGCTAGCATACGAGCAAATATTTTTCCAGCTGTGGAATCATGTTGAAGCGAAACTGGTCGTATCGTCTCCGGTTTTTGTCCATGATTGGCCATTGCATCTGGCGAGCCTCGCTCGGCAGTCTCCAGAACACCCCGGATTTGCAGAACGTGTTGAATTCTATGCTGACGGAATGGAATTAGCCAATGGCTTTAGAGAGCTGACGGATGCATCCGAACAACGGAGACGTTTTAAACAGGATATGAAAAACCGAGAATCAGAGGGACGTGAGGCTGTACCTCTAGATGAAAAATTTCTAAGCTGTCTTGAGCAGGGACTGCCGGAGAGTTCCGGAATGGCTTTGGGAGTTGACCGGTTAATTATGTGGCTTTGTGGTGCACAGAATATACGGGAAGTGCTGTGCTTTTCACAGGGTGAAGTTTAGGTGGGTTTCCGGCTTTTGTACAGGTTAAAAACAAGTATCCAAAATCAATTAAGTTATGGAACGAACCATCGTACACATGATCCTGCATTTTTTAGTGCCTTTTATGGTAGCCAAAACAGCATGGAAGGAAAACTGGTTATTCCCGTTTATTATCATGGTACTGACGATTGCAGTTGATTTTGATCACCTTCTAGCTGATCCAATATTTGATCCGAACCGCTGCGGCCTTGGTTTTCACCCTCTTCATAGTTGGCCTGCCATTGCAGTTTATCTTGTAGCCATTTTCTCACCTCGTTTGCGGATTGTTACCTTGGGTCTGCTAATTCATATGGAACTGATTGTTTGTGGATACGCTGACGAACTCAGTTATTTCCTCAGTTAATTATTCCTCACAAAACAGGTGTTGCACGTGTGTAATTTTGCTAAAGGAGTTTACCCAACGTTGTATATTTGCGTAAGTATTTTTGCTAATAGACAAAAATTGACAGTGGAGTAAAATCTTGGTTTGAGTACCCTCCAAATCACAATCCGGTGTTGTTACCGAGCCGAGGGACTGATTGGGTTCCATCTCCTATTTGTTCTTAGGCCGGCTTACGAAAAAAATTCTCATCCTTTTCAGCTATGGACTTTTTCTGGTCGTTGTCTTGAAGGGGAAGAATAAAAAAATTGAATTTTTTTAAAAAAAAGCTTGACAACCTATTAGCACTCTAGTAAAGTGAGTGCTAACAAAGTAAGAATCACCGATTCTGGCGGTCCAGTAGAGGGCTGTAGGGGTTTAAATATTAATTTGAAAGCCCAACAATCCAGGGCATTCGGAGAGGATCTATTAACAATTTAATTAATAATTTAAGGGAACAAATGGCTAGAATGGCTAAAAAAGCGAAAGAAATATCACGTGAAGAAATCAGTGAGGCGATGGCTCGCTTTCTCGAAAAAGGTGGAGTGATCAATAAGATAGAATACAATGATAATGGATTCTTGCTGAAAAATGATCTTGCTTTGGATGACTCCTATACGGAATCATCGGATACCATCATGAGCCAATTGCACATGGACTTTGAACCGGAAACCCGGATCTGACCCGCTTCTTTGGGGGTGAAGATGATACGGAAACAGGATTGGACATAATAAATAGTTTGCTGATAGAAAAGGGCAAATGGTGGGAGAGAAAAAGAACTCCAGAAGAAAAAGGAGTCATTCGAAGGGGGATGATTTGGCGGTCAGTCGTTAGTATTTTTCTCTGAATTAGTTTCTACAGTGTCATCCTGTCCGGAAGCGGCTTCTGTTTCTTCCTGTGTTTGTGTAGGTTCAGCCTTTACCTCCCTTTTATCAGGTTCAGCCTCATCAGATACATCCTGTGTTGAATCTTCAACAGAAACCTCTTCTTCCGTTTTTGTATCTGATTCAATCTGTTCTTGAACAGTATTAGTCGTAGCTTCCACTTCCGGCTTTTGCTCAGTCTCTTTCTCAACAGGAGCCAAAGTCTTGAACGAATTCAAAATTTTTCCAACATTGGCGCGAACTGTTGGAATGTCAACAAGGTTATTGTCGTCGAAATAAGGATGTTCGGCGGAAATTCCAATTCTTTTCATAATTTTTTGGATGACAACCCGTTCTTCGTCTTCAAACACCCCGTCAGCTCCGGCCACTAAGGCCATTAATTCAATGAGCGCGTGCTTTGCTTCGTCGGATTGTATGTGATTTAACATGCCATCAAGAGAAGTGCTGGATTTCATTTGTTGTTGTTCTTCGGGAGTGATTGCAGCAGCCTTAAAGGTGGCAATCAGTACTTTTTTTTCGGAAACTTGCATTTCTCTGTCAGCATGGGCCAAAAAGCTCACCACTGATAAAATATTAACTATCTCATCACGGCTGATTGACATAAAATTCCTTTCTAAAAAAACACTCTGTTTGGAGGCAGTTCACTTTTTTTGTGAACCTTGAAAATTTTATTGCAGTTATGTATAACTAAATTCAGCCAGAAGGTAAAGAAAAATATTTTTTCCCATTGACTGAGGAAGTTACAAATGGCCCGTAATCTTCGTTACCACCCGGAATGGAGCACAATTTCACGTTATGTAAGGGAGCTGTTTAATTATTATTGTTCCAGATGCGGTCAAGATTGTAGAAATTCAGCAAATGCCGAAATGGTGCTGCAAGTCCATCATATTGATGAAAATCCTGGAAACAATACCTTGGAAAATTTGATTCCACTCTGTGCTAGTTGCCATCTTAAAATTGAACGGGAAGCCAGAATACACGCTCCCAATCATGAAAAACAAATGGAATTGTTTGAAAATCAATCGTACATGAGCCAGATGAAAAAAATGCGGCAGATTGCATTAGCCAAATACGGTTCAGGCCACAAAGCGGGCGTTTCACAATTGGATGCTGAAACGTACGAAATTGAGGCTCTTGAATGGGAAAATAACGAGCCTTCTTAGATTTTAAGTTTGCAGGTTGCCTCAAGCATTTTGGTTCAAATACAGACCAAAATCAGCGTCTTCTTCTTCCGAAACCTCCAAAACTGAACCCTCGCCGGCGGCTGCCACCAAAAAATGATTTTCTCCGCGTTGTCGAACGTCTGCGTTGTGTAGCAGCTGGTTTTTTACGAGAGGATAGACTGCTGCCAAAACCTCCTCCTGAAGCTTTACGATTGGCCGAACGGAATTTAGTACTTTTAATGTTATTCAGTGATTTTTTTGATGTAGAACGGAACTTGTTGGACGAAACACTTTTTCCACCGGCCGTCTTTGCTGCAGACTTTGCTGGCATTGCTTTTTTCAATGACGATGTGGCGGCAGCACGGCGATTCTTTACAGAACTAACTGCCATCGGACTGCCGTAGCCATAGCCGAACCCTCCACCCCACATGAATGGAGGACGAAAGAGCATTGACATCATCATGGATGTCATAAAAAGACTCGTCATGCTGTAACCCGTACCGTAATACGGAGGATAAGGTGCTCCGGATGATTGATACATCTGCGGGTTTGGTGCGGACTGCATGGTCAGCTGGTCTCCAGAATCACGGACCACTGAGGCTGTCATGATTTCGATCGACTTGTTTTCAGCAATGTTTCTCCAAGCTTCCTGATCTGAGCCGGAAGGAAGCACACTGACTTCACTGGGGTCCGGTATCAAAATCGAAAATACCAGAAAATCCGAATCACCCGTTTCCGTTTGGGGCACGATCAAAACAGGATCTGCTATTCCATCCTCATTCAAGTCGATGGTGCTGATATCACGGATCTTATTAGAAATTATACTGACCAGCGTTGGTAAAAATTTTTCTTCAGAAACATTTGCTTGAGTCGCTTCTTTTAAGGCTTCTGATGTGATCGCCGGAACCAGTTTCGGGTCTAGGTGTTCTGTAAGATCAATTCCAAGTTTTTCAAGGGCTTTGGAATTGAGTTGGTTACTGACTCCGATTGGAACATTCTGAGAAGAAAAATTGTAACCCACATTATCTCGAGTTTTATCTTCCCCAAAAAATACCCAGTAGACCCCTAAAATCAATATTGCAGTTAAAATTCCCTGGGTGGAAAACAATTTTTGTAGCCAATCGGGCGGCTCGTTGTCTTTTTCTTTCATAATTTTCTTTATTTGTTGTCGCTAGTCCGCCTAAGTTTTAAGTTAATTGTTACCAGTAAAACTTGACCTAGGTGTGTAAAAGGCGCAAGTCAAATCCTTAATTTTAGCGAGTATCTCTTCCGGAGACCGTCAAATCTGTGTCAACGCTCATATCATGTGTGCTGACTCTGAGGTAACAATAGCGGACCCACTGTGTGAAAAAAGTGTTACGGTGTGAGCGCCAGAGATTGAGGGGATTGTCAAAATCAAAATTTGCCGGGGGCAGTACTGCAGGGTTGTCCTGGTCGCGTTTAGCTTCTTCGGCAAGTCGGGTTGCATTGTATTCAGGATGTCCTGTGTGCGCAATGAAACGATCGTCTGCGGTAGAAAAAATTGTATAGCCTGCTTGTTGGCCGTATGCCAGCAATTTTAAACGGCCAGCATTTGAAGCCTCTTCCATTGCCTCATCAGGAATTCCTGCATGCCGACTTTGGGGACAGAAGAATACGTCATCCAGCTCACCAATGATTGGATGGGAGGGAGCCAGGTTTTTCAGCTCAAAAACTCCAAAAAGTTTTTGATCATAGTTGAATTTATTCACACCTTCTAAATAGGCCATCACAAACCCTGCCCAGCACAGTCCGAGTGTACTAGGAATATTCTGACGTGCATCATTTAATATTGATTTGATTTCTTTCCAGTAATGAACATCCTCAAAATGAATAGTCTCCACAGGAGCCCCCGTTAAGATCAGGCCATCCAAAGGTTGCTCACGAGTTGCCTCTTCATAAGTTACGTAAATGTCTTCAACATGTTTTGGTTCCCAAGATTTGTAACCATGAGATTCCAGACGAATCCAAATTGGCTCCAACTGCAAAACTGAAAGTCCTAAAGGATGGAGGATATTAAATTCATATTTTTCTCCAAGCGGCATTATATTGAGGATTCCAATCCTGAGTGGACGAATATCCTGTCGTTTTGCCTGAGAAGGCGCAATCCAACGGATGCCATTATTTTCCAAAATGGGAACTGCGTGATAATCAGGACTAACGATAAGGGTCATAAGCTGTTCTCAGTAAAATGAACTGTTTTTGATGATTAACTGATAAAAGTGCCTGATGCAAATGAAAGAGTTTTTTTATTAATCTCTTGGCAAGGAATAAATAATCAAAGGGAATAAAATCTCCATATCACGAAAAACGATTATAACTCAATGTATTTCTGCATGTATTTAATCTGTCACAAAATACAATAAATTTGCGAGAACTACACTGGTGAAAAAAACGGGATAGACGAAAATCAAAAAAAGCGGGCCAAAAATAGAAGCATTCCAGCACTTTACTCGAATCGAGTCGCATCGACTCCACCCGGAAATATCCAGGTGGGCTGGCATTAGCACCTTTATACTGAAAAAGGATGCTCGACACTTCAAAGGGCCAGATCCCTCAGTGTCATCTTGATACAAAGTCCGATCCAAGCTAGCACAATCAAAATGAAAGTCAAACTATTTTGATCACTTTATCTGGATGCAGTGATTTCATATTACTGATGGACTCATCAGTACTTGTTTGAGGGATTCCTCAAAGTCTGATTTAACTATTTTTTTATGATCGGAGGGTGTGATGTAGAATGTATCAATAACCTGGTGACCAATAGTTGTGATCACGGCTTGCTGAATGGTCACACCCACATAATCAAAAGCACTGACCATTTTGTAATAAACCAGCGGTGCATCTTCAGCAGTAATTTTAATGCGAAGGTAGTTTTTGTCTTGTCTGGAAAAATCTGTTTTGTCTCGGGAATCTCCATTCAAAATCGGGAAATCCCTGGGAGCATCATTATTTGTTTCTTTGACCATGTACCCTTTTTTGTCATCTTTAAGGTACTCCAGTTGAAGTTTTGTGTCGTAAAGAAAAGTATGTGACTGAATTTTGAATGCAGGCGGTGTATTTCTTCTGATTGAAGTTTCTAACTCCCGTGGAAAAATCACGTTATCCTCATCACTTTTTGATACCTTGAGATAATAGCAAAAGGCAACTTTACCGCTCGCAAATTGGATCTGGTTGATCTTTGCCGATTCAATGTTTAGGTGTTTTAAATTTAAGGTGTAAGCAATGCGGCTGTGAATTTGGGGCTGGTCATGGACATAAATCAAAAGTCCGTTCAGTCGTCCTCGCGCATTGGTGATCACGTTTACAATTGCAGGCCGTTCAAGCCGATTGAAAATTGAGAGATTTTCCGCAAGCATTCCTGGAGGAGAACTGAGCAGAAAACGATTTGGGAATGCCGCAAAAAACCAGTTAATCATCGGGCTGTACAATCCTGTCAGGGCCATCAAAGTTTTATTGCTGAGAGATTGCCGGATGGTCCGAATAAATTTGTCTGTTGTTTGATCAGTGCTCTGTTTATCAAGTGAACCCAATTTAAGGTCACGCCACAAGGCGTGTAATTCATCTTCTGATTTTTCGAGAAGTTTCCGCTCCTCATGGCTAATATGTTCTAAAGGTGCCAGTAAAACAGATTCCAGGTTTTCACTGAGGCTCCTGTTAATCAATAGATCAATACGAGTATCTGTTTCCAAATCAGTCTTTTTAATATCAAGGTATGTCTGGATGAAATCTATTGAATCCTTTTGCATTTTAGTGGGTCGCATTTCAGCAAAAACCCTATATGTTTCTTCAAAAAATGTTCTCAATCCACGCGTGGACCGGGCATTGCCGTCACTAACAGAAATGTAATCTGAAATATTGCACAGGAAAAGCAAAATTACATTGATCAGGTTGCGGTCTGCAATCTCAAAAAATCTTTGTAAAGCTTGATCGAAATATGCGGAGGTTCTGCTGAGTTGAACAACTGTCATATGATGTACAATGAGCAAAGAAACAAGAGTGAATAATTCCTGGTCATCATAACCGATGCGCTCTAAAGCTTTTACTGCCATCGCTGTTCCTGAGACCTCATGCTCACTTCGTGGATCAATTTTTCCCACATCGTGGAATAAAACACCCCATTTAAGGGCAAGGATATGCTTTGGTTCGAGATACTGATGTAATTCAGGATAATCTTTTTTGAGTCTGTCCAGTTCTTTTTGTGTACGATCCAGCGCATTGAGTGAATGAGCGCAGACAGGATGTTGATGGTAAGCAAGATTTCGGAGCAAAAAACGCATCTTGTTTGTTTCAGGAATGAAACAACCCATCAAAGTACGTGGCTGATTTGCCGCATTGATTGGTTCACAAATTTCGAACATAATCCGCCAGGCATTCGCGGCAAAAGGCGTCAGCATGAGCTTGGTAAAGCATTCCGAAATCTGCGAACCGTAAGATTCAATGACGTCCGGTGTCAAAATCCGGATCAAGTCCGCCATCTCGTCCTTGAGATCAAAAGATAAATCATACTCAGATTGCCCCACATATTCAAAGAGCTCAAGTAATGCTGACGGATCGTTGAAAATAAGAGATATCGGAACTTGTGGCAATCCTTCCAGTGCATGAACCTCTACAATAAGCCGCTTTCCCAGATGAACGACAACTTGGAAATTTGAGAAAGTCCGTACTATGGTTCGATCCAGCAGTCGTTGCAAAATTGCCTGCGAGAGATCTTGAATATGATTCACCATTTGCAGACGATAGCGGTCAAAATCGTCAATATTCTGGAAACGTTGTTTCTTGAGCAGATAAAGGCGTTCTGCAGCATCATTGATGATGTTAATTTGAATATCTTTTTCGGAAAGGCCACTTTCCCGTGCTTCATCGTCAAAGTGGAACTTTTTTGCGGTCGCAGAAAAGTTGCGCAAGTCGTACAAGAATTCCAGGGCCTGACAAAGTTTGAATCCCTGACGCGGCGATATAATTCGCTTTTGTATCAAAAGGGCTAGCATATCTACAGTTTGATTCGGAAAAACGCCAAAAGTTGCAGCCGCCAGCCAAAGTGGGATTTGCAAAGAGCGCAAACCACCCTGATCTTCCTTGAGATTCATATGACTCAGTCCAGGAACTGCGCGATCATGGTAATCACGAATTTGACTCAGGACGAATGTCTCATAGGGCAGTGTCTGAAAAAATCTGCGTTTCAGGGCATTTGCTAAATTATTACTGCCAACTAAAACTCGGCTTTCCAAAATGGCCGGAATGGTGTGGATGGTACCGGGATCTTTGAAACGAGATAAGTCTTCGTTTAATTCAAAATATTGGTGTGCCGTTTCTATCCCTGCTATGCGGAGTAAATGCTCAATATGAATGATGAGCTGTCGGCAAATTTCTGATCCTCCGGGACCTAATTGCTGTGTATCCAGGCAATAACCCAAATCCCGATCGGAGGCAAAACTCAGTTCAGCGCGGCCGTAACCTCCTCTGGCAAAGATGACCAAATGATTGAGCAAAAAGTCCCTTTTTATTTTGGATTTCTGTGCCAGAGGCAAGTGCTTTTCCAACTCTTTCAGGCGTTCAATATGATTCTCAATTTCATGAATCAATTCGGCTTCGATGCTTTTGTAATATTTCAGCATCTGCCTTTGTTCCGGTTCACCAGGATTTGATTCTAGCTTCTTGATTTGTGTCTGGATAAGATCGAGTTTTTTATTTTTTTTCGGGAGAGATCTTTTTTTATATTGATGCTCTTTTTTGAGATCTTCTTTAATCTTTTCTTTCAAGATTGGGAGATCAGCTAACGCATATTCGAAAGCAGCATGGATTATGCTGTCCAGGAGGCGAGTATTTAGTGAAAGAGTATCAAAGGAGTTATTGGTGCAGAGGCTGCTTTCAACAATTTTATTATATTGTTTCTCATAATATTCTGCAATAACAGTTGCAAACACTTTTTCACGTGCAGCAAGGTATTCAAAAGTTTGGTCGGTTTCAACTTTTAAAGGCCGCCAAACTTTTTGCAGGTGTTTGAGAAGGTCCTCTTTATGTTCTTCAAGCTCTTCCAGATCCTCAGTGAAGAGGAACGGAGAAAGAAAAGGATAATTTTCGATTGGAGAAAAATTAGTATCCATGAGGGGATAACTGGTAACTATTGACTGGTGAAAGGTTTTTATTCGACACTCTTTAGATATTCAATTGCCATTAAAACGCGTGATCTCGCGATGTCCTAACACCTGATTATTTCATCTCTAAGCTTTTCAGTGAACTTAGCTGAGAAAATTATTCAAATTAGATTTACTTGAGATAGGGGTGGACCTGAAATTCCCAAATGTGTATAAGCCCGTTCGGTCGCTATCCTACCTCGTGGAGTACGCTGCAAAAAACCCTTAAGCAGTAAAAAAGGTTCATACACGTCTTCAATCGTATCTTTTTCTTCGCAGACTGCAGCAGAAAGGGTGCTTAGTCCAACTGGACCTCCGCTAAATTTTTCAATGATAGTTTCAAGAATGTGACAATCCATTTGATCCAGACCTTCCAAATCAATTCTCATTTTTTCCAAACTTCGCTCAACTAAAGGCAAAGTAATCACTCCGGATGTTTCCATGTCTGCAAAATCTCTGGAGCGCTTCAACAGGCGGTTTGCAATTCGGGGAGTACCTCTAGCTCTGCGGGCCAGTTCGAAAGACGCTTCTTCCACAATTTCAATTCCAAGTAGTGATGCTGCGCGCAAAATGATAGTTTTTAGATCTTCCGGCTCATAAAAATTTAGCCGGAACTGTATTCCAAAACGCTCTCTCAAAGGTGAAGAGAGCAGACCAGCACGTGTTGTTGCGCCAACCAGAGTAAAATGCGGTAAATCAATTTTTACCGTGCGTGCGCCTGGACCTTCTCCGATAATAATGTCGAGTGTAAAATCTTCCATTGCACCGTAAAGTACTTCTTCAACTACCCTGTTCAATCGGTGTATTTCGTCAATAAACAAAATACTGCGGGGCTCCAGGTTGGTGAGAATTGCGGCCAAATCACCCTGGCGTTCAATGACAGGGCCGGAAGTGGAGCGTAGCTGCACTTCCATTTCACGTGCAAAAATATTTGCGAGTGTCGTTTTCCCCAATCCTGGCGGACCGCTCAAAAGGACGTGATCCAGGGCATGTTTGCGTTTTTTTGCAGCACCAATATAAACTTCCAGATTTTCCTTAATTTCTTTCTGGCCAATATAGTCCTTTAAACGTTCCGGACGCAAAGATTGGTCAAATTGCTCACCCAGTTGGGTTTCTGGAGCAACCATTCGTTCTTTAGAATTTTCCAAAAGATTGGAAGTTTCAGTGTCCACAGTTTGGTCCTGCATGGGCGTTCATGAAGAGTTAGAGTGTTTTTCCCGGTAGTTCTTTGGAAGCAATATCCGGACTGATACGCCACGTGTACAGCGGTGAAAAAACATACATTGTGAGGTATGCAAGCGCGGCATGACCGAAATAGGGTGTGAAGGCGAAACCGATGATAAGTGCCATGGTGAAAATTAAAAATTTTCGATTTCTGCTCATTAAACGACCGATATGCATATAGCGGATTGGAAAACTGATCATTAAGATTGCAGCAATTATCATCAAGACAAAACAAAATTGTGCCCAGAAAACAGTGTCCGAAGTATTTGATTGAAGCGCATTTCCGAGCATTATGTAAGGTGCTGCGACTAACAGGGCCGCACCTGGAACAGGGATACCCTTAAAAAACCCGGGTATGCTGTTTTGGTCCAGAATGAAGAAAATCAGGCGTGTTACACCCAATACCGTGTACAGAATGGCAATCCAACCATAAGGGAGTGTCTGGATGGACTCATCTACAACTCGCCCCATCAGCATGTAAAAAATTATTGCTGGTGCGATGCAAAAACTGACGGTATCAGAAACGTCGTCAAGGACTCCCCCCAAAGTAATATTATATTTTTTGGGTTTAGCTGATGGGAGCGGAGTTGTGAGTCCCAATTTTCTCGCAACGGCTCCGTCTATTTTGTCAAAAAAACCGGCACCTAGTAAAATCAGGTATGCTTCCTGAACTCGTTCTCGATAGGCAAATAGAATTGCTAAAATTCCCATGAGCGCATTCATTACAGTCAGGGCATTTGGAAAGACGGCTAAAATGCGGCGACGTAAAACTTCATCGTCCAAACAAAGATCGTCGAGACAAGCGGTGCCGTATTTGCGGCAATATCCAGCTATTGAACCAAAATTGATGATAAGAAACAGAATCTCCAAAAAGAAAAGCTGCTGAATTGGAATTGCTCCAAGCCAACTCATCCATGAATAAAGGGAAGAATCCGGACCCCCAGGTACGTAAAATGCGTGAATATAGAGCACAACTCCAACCGGAGCGGCGACCATTGTTCGGAGTCGAGTGACTTCTTTCATTTCTTCTTCTTCGCCCTTTCGGAGCGAAAAATTGCGCATGAAGTGTGCAAAATTATCCCGCATTAAGACTGTTACGCACAGGACAAATACGAAGACAATATGCAGCATTTCCAAGCGAAAATCAGCACTTCCTGGTAAAGACTGGTAGCGCCACATCATACCCACTGCAACCATCGGAAAAACTATGGAGTAAACCACTTTGTCCATGATCCGGTCTGCTAAATGGGCTAGTTTAGCCTGCGGTCGAAAACGGGCTGCAAACCAGCCGTCCATCAAATCAAGGATCATTGCGGTAAGCAGAAAAATCACACCGCTGTAGTAAACAAAGGGGCTATGGTCAAGCATTACCCCTATGGCGCAGACCATTCCTGCAAACACCATCGGGGGGCGCCCGTAGACAAGCAGGGCGGCAACATTAGTAGAAAGGAATTTAGGGGAGGACACGTTTGTTTATAAGAAAATAAAACTACTTCGTTTAGTACTTGTTACTTCCGGTTTTCCGGTAACAGCAGTCATTCTAATACTCATTTAACCGATGTGCAACATTGAAGACATGAAGCAGAAGTGCTGCTCTGATATAAACTCCGTTTCGCAACTGCCTCCAGTACATGGCGCGCGGGTCTGCATCGACTTCAGAAGAAATTTCGTATCTCCTCGGCAAAGGATGTAAGATTATTGCCTTTGATTTCATCCGGCTCACATTTTCAGGTGTAAGGCTAAATTGTGAATAATCAATCAAGTTCGATTCTCCAGAGAGATCATACTCATCCTGAAGTCGTGTCATATAGACGCAATCCACAGCTGAAATAACGCTGTCTAAGTCATCAGTTTTACGAATTCTAATACCTCGTGAGCGCAAAATTTCTTCCAGATCTTCAGCAATCTGAAAAGACGATGGGGCAACAAAATCCATCTCGACATCTTTATATTGACTTAATAACATTACCGAGGAGCGTACGGCACGACCACGTAGAAGATCACCCACAAACGCATATCGTTTTTTGCGGATTCCGCCGTTTTTTTGAAAGGAGCGGTGCATGGTATAAAGGTCTAGAAGTGCCTGAGTGGGGTGCTGATCCTTGCCGCTGCCTCCGTTAAAAATGGGAACACTGCGGCCAGTATTATCCAGCAAATACGCCATATATTCACAAAAACCCGGCTTTGGATCACGCATGATAATCAGATCAAAATAGCTGCTGAATACCCGAACGCCGTCTTCCTGGCTTTCCCCTTTATATTCGGATGACAATGATGGATCCCGTACTTCTCCAGTGTCCATTCCAACCATCTGGCATGCAGTCAAAAAAGACAGAAAGGTTCGTGTGGAGGGTTGGGTAAAATAGAGCATTGCCTTTTTGTGACTCAACAGCGATTTCAAAAATTCGATACCGTTTGGCTTACGAGTCATTTCTTTAACATGATCCGCAATGTCGAATAATTCTTCCATCAACTGAACTGAAAACTGGTGAGAGAGCATCACATGCTGGAGATGTCCTGCTTTTTCATAATTTCCCATTCGTACTTCTGCTGGCTGGGAGAAGTACTCTTCGTAGGTCTTAAGTGAGTGTTCCATGAGCGTGGAATTGCTAAAATGGTTTAAGAAAATAAGCCATACTCCAGCCTAAAATTCTATTCCGTAACAGTCCAGCGTGAAATAGTACGCAACATTATTTCTATTGTAATAAAACCATGTTTTGAGGAGTATTAATTGGGAATTTTATGAAGGGGGAGGGTACAGTGACGGATTGCGCAAAAAACGGGTGCCGTGTCCCCGGAAGGACACGGTGGTAATTAAAAAAATTACTTGATTTCTGCGCTTGCTCCGGCTTCTTCAAGTTTCTTTTTGATTTCTTCTGCTTCTTCCTTGGAGACGCCTTCTTTAACTGCTTTTGGGGCAGACTCAACCGCTTCCTTAGCTTCTTTGAGTCCCAATCCAGTGATTCCCCGGATTTCTTTAATGACGTTAATTTTCTTCTCACCAAAGCTGGTCAGAATTACGTCAAACTCAGTTTTTTCCTCTGTTGCGGCTTCTCCGCCCCCGCCGCCTGCAGCAGGTGTTGCTACTGCAGCTGCTGCTGCACTAACACCAAATTTTTCTTCCATATCTTTCACCAGCTCAGACATTTCCAACACGGACATGTTAGCGATGAAGTCAATAACTTGGTCTTTTGTGATATCTGCCATTTTATTTCTCAGATAAAAGTTAAAGTCACCCTCCATATTAGCCTGGAGGAATGTGAATAAACCGGTTTATTATTTGCTATCCCGGATTGCAGCCAAAGTGCGAACAAATTTCACAGGAACTGCCTTAAGAATACGAACAAATTGAGTTGCTGGAGCCTGCATCAGGAACAGCATCTTCACGATGAGCTCTTCTCTTGAAGGTAATTTGGAAAGAGCTTCCACTTCACCTGTATTGAGGATGCTGGTTTTGCTGTCACCAACAAGGATTCCAGCAAGTATTTTCAAATTTTCGATTTCCTTAGTTGCTGCCGACAAAACTTTTGCCTGCTCAACAGGATCGCCGTCGCTATAAACAAGCGCACGGGTTTGTGTAAACTGATCTGCAAGTTCAGAAAACGGAGTGTCTTCGGCTGCAATACGTGCCAGCGAGTTCTTGATTACCTTCATTGTGGATGATGCATCATTCAACTTCTTACGAAGCTCCACTACTTGATTTGCTTCAATACCACGGTAGTCAACCAGTACTCCGGCCGACATATTATTAAAGATTGATCGAAGCTCGCTTACTTGAGCTTCTTTTTGGCTTCGTTCCATGGGCCCTTCTCTATTTATATTGAGTTAAAGTATTCAACTGCTTCAGTGTTATCTCACAGGAACGTTAAATTATGCAACTTTATAGAAAACAGGAAAAAACACTATTTCTACGAACACCCAAGACTGTTATGATAAAAATTGTATAAGACAGCGGAAGGAACACTGGAGCAAATTCCTGTGTTACTCGCGGAAGAGGTGTCTCGGCAGGGCGTGAATTAAGCCGTTTGGCCCCTACTGTCTTAGACAATCAAACTAAAAAGTTTGTATTTTTTCTATATTATGCTGTTTGTGGATCCACCTTCAGACCGGGGCCCATGGTTGAGCTCAAACTAAAATTTCGCAAATATATTCCTTTTGATGAGGATGGTTTCATTCGTTTTACCGTGTCAATCAGAGCACTGACATTTTCACAGAGTTTGTCCGCATCAAATGAAATTTTTCCAACTGAAGCATGCAGATTGCCTTGTTTGTCGGCGCGAAACTCCACTTGTCCTGCTTTGATATTCTTGATGATAGATTCAACTTCAAAAGTTACGGTACCGGTCTTTGGATTCGGCATTAGTCCACGTGGACCGAGAATTTTTCCAATCCTGCCAACTATAGCCATCATGTCAGGCGTTGCAACTACACGGTCAAACTCAAGCCAGCCAGCCTTAATTTTTTTGGCATAATCCTCGCCTCCCACATGATCCGCACCTGCTTCTTGAGCTGCAGTTGCCTTTTCTCCTTTGGCAAAAACAAGCACGCGAACTTCCTTGCCCAGACCGTTTGGCATGGAACAGGTGCCGCGCACCATTTGTTCAGCTTTACGAGTGTCAACTCCAAGTCTCAAGGCGACATCAACGCTCTCATCAAATTTAGTTGCTTTGATTTCCTTAAGCAAATTTACAGCTTCAGACAGTGCATATAATTTTTCCGACTCTACTTTTTCTTGAATAACTTTTGCTCGTTTGCTTTGTTTAGTCATAATCCCTCAGTCAATACGCCCATGCTCCGGGCAGTTCCAGCCACTGATTTCATGGCCTCTTCCAAGTTGTAACAATTCAAGTCTGGCATCTTCTGCTTGGCAATATCCTCTATCTGCGCCCTGTTCAGAGCCCCAACTTTAACCGTATTAGGAGTAGCCGAGCCTTTGTTAAGTTTAAGAGCTTTTTTGATCAATACTGGAGCAGGAGGAGTCTTGGTAATAAAGGTGAATGATCGATCATTGAAAACAGTGATCACAACTGGAATAATGGTATCCTGTCCTTGAGTTTGAGCATTGAAGGCCTTGCAGAAATCCATGATATTTACACCATGCTGACCCAATGCGGGACCTATAGGTGGTGACGGATTCGCTTTACCTGCAGGAATCTGAAGTTTGATAAAAGAAGAAATTTCCTTTGCCATAATTATTTGTCTTATTCTACTGTGTGTTTTACATTATCGAACTCAACCTCTACCGGGGTGGGGCGGCCAAAGATACTAACCAATACCTTTAATTTTCTGCGTTCGAGATTAACCTCATCGATGATGCCACTGAAATTGCCGAATGAGCCTTCTGTGATTGTTACCTGCTGCCCAACTGTGAATTCATCTTCAGTTGCTTTTTGCTGGAAACCTTCATCGACTTGGGAACGAATTTCTTCAAGCTCCCTCTCATCTAAGGGCAGCGGATCTTTTTGAGTTCCGCCAATAAATCCGGAAACACGGTTGACATCCATCAAAAGGTGCCACAATTCTGGCGTCAGTTCCATGCGAATCATGACATATCCAGGAAAATATTTTTGGTTTACTTTCCTTTTTTTCCCTTCTTTGGTACGAATGATATCCTCAGAAGGAATAAAAATTTCGTCTACCAGATGTTCTATGCCTTTAATTCTTAATTTTTCATTAATCGTCTGTTCAACTTTTCCTTCGTAACCTGCATATGCCTGAAGTATGTACCATTTGGCATTTGGATTTTGCGGCTTTGCAGGCTCTTGCGGTTCCGTTTCTTCTGATAGATTCTTCGTATTCACGGGATTTTCTTCAGCAGTAACTTTCTCTGCTTTCTGAAAATTATCTTGCTCTTTAGCTATTGCATCAGTACCCTCAGCAGCCTTTTCTTCCTGTTCCACCAAAGTGCTCTCCTCTACCCACTCAGCCGGGTTTTCTACGGCAGCAACTTCTTCTGTTTCCTGGTCATTTTCTAGCGCTCCAATATCTGCATCAGTTTTTACCGGAACTTTTTCTAGCGTTTCAACATCCGCACCAGTTACTTCCGTAAGATTACCTTCAGGAGACTCCAAAGTGGCTTCCTGTGCTACTGCAGTTTCTTCCTGCTCTTCCAATACCATATCTGTTCCAGTTTGTTCTTCCACTATTTTATCCGGCAATGATCATTTGCATGATGTCTGAAAGTCCTAAATCTGCGATTCCTAAATAGAGAGCCACAGCCAAAGAGACGCACACAACCACTGATGTAGACTTTATTGTAGCTTCTCGTGTCGGCCACTGCACTCGCTTAAATTCTGCAATGACATCTTTAAAAAACTGCCGAATTCTCTTGATCATAATCAGGTTTCCGGATGAATCAAAAACATCCTAAAATTGTCTCTTTTTGCTGCTATGCAAACTCAGCGCTTAGCCATAATGCAGACGATTATAACTTTGGCAGGGCAGACAGGGGTCGAACCTGCGACCTTCGGTTTTGGAGACCGATGCTCTACCAACTGAGCTACTGCCC
>ERZ651768.448-NODE-448-length-31141-cov-4.082153_pt1 | contig 31141 bp, 28 predicted proteins | sample MGYA00514754_ERZ651768 | MGnify/ENA metagenome assembly ERZ651768
GGCGCCACTCCAAGAGAAACTTTGCCTCTTCTACCATCAAATCTTTGCTACCGGGGTCTCTAAAGTCGATCATTATGACGAGATAGAAGACATGATTGACATGTTCCGAGACAAAGGACTTGGACACTACAAGACCATCCTCATGGAAGTAGCGAAAAACCCGGCGATGATCTACTGGTTGGACAACCACGAGAACCATGCCACGTCGATCAACGAGAACTGGGGCCGAGAGCTGCTAGAGCTGTTTACCATGGGCATCGGAAACTACACCGAAGATGACGTTCAGGAATGCTCTAGAGCATTCACCGGCTGGACCTTAACCCATAAGTTGCCACGTTTTTATATGGGCCGCTGGGATTGGGAGTTCGAGTACCGACCAGACGACCATGACAACGGCCAAAAGATCTTTCTGGGTCAAACCGGCAACTTCAATGGCGAAGAAATCATCGACATCATCCTTGCGCAACCTGCGACAGCTACATTTATAGCTCGCCATCTGTTCAGTTTCTTCGTAGAGGACGAACCTCAGGTTCCGGCATGGTCAGTTACGCCACCAAACAATCCTGAGGCCGTCAATGCAATCGCCAAGGTTCTATTTGAAAGCGATTATCACATCGGTACCACACTCAGATTCATATTAAACTCAGACTTTTTCAAGGACTCTCTGTTCGCCAAGGTGAAAAATCCAACTGAAGTAGTAATCGGGACACTAAGACTCGTTGGTAATACCGAGCGTCCATCTCCTGAAACCATGGACTGGGCAATAGATATCACCAATATGGGACAAGACTTGCTCAACCCCCCTAGCGTAGAAGGTTGGCACACTGGAATAGAGTGGATCAACAGCGGTACGCTGATGAAACGTACAAACTTCACAGCCGAATTGATGGGTGATCTAACACGTCCAGGTGTAAAAAACATCATGGATCGCGTGAAATCGGTTGAAGCATCGGCGGATGGGCTTGTCAGCGCTTGTCTTGACCTGATGGGCCCACTCGATGTGGATGACGATATCAGACAAGAGCTAATTGAACATGCCAAATCATTTGGCCCATTCGATTGGGACCAAGACTCCGAGGGTGAAAATGCTGCGGCCGTAGCATCCGAAATCATCCAGCTGATTGTTTCATTGAGGGAGTATCAATTTGCCTAGCATTTCTCCACCGCTTCGTAGACAGTAAGAATACAAGGGAGACCATAAATCACTACCCAGACAAAAGCCCCTGTAATAGTTGTTCTTCAACTGACCGGAGGAAACGACTATTTAAACACGGTCGTTCCACACTCCGATCCACTCTATCGTGATTACCGCCCGAGCGTAGGGGTATCAGAAAAAGATGTATTACACCTTGACGACCAGGTCGGTTTTCACCCAGCCATGGCTCCTATACAGAAAATGTACCAAGATGGCGACGTAGCCATTATTCACGGCGTTGGATACGAAAATTCGCCTCGCTCCCATTTCCGTTCCATGGATATCTGGCATACGTGTGAGCCCGACACGCTGGGAACAGAGGGATGGCTGGCACGAGTAATTCGGGACATAGACCCTCATAAAGAAAATGTCATAACGGCCGTCAGTATGGGGCCTGCGTTGTTCCGCGCCTTGGTGGGACCGGGAATACCAGTTGCAACGGTGGAAAATATCGATAGCTATGGCATGCTCACAGGATTAACCCCAGAAGAGAAACTGTCACGGGTGTTAAGTCGATATAGACGGATGTATTCGCCAGCTATCGGTACAGGTCCAGTTATGGATTATCTTGGTCAAACTGGACTGGATGCATTAGAGGGTGCAGATATTCTAAGCGCCGCGCCAGCCAATTATTCTTCGAACATCGAATACGCAGATACAAGTGTAGGCAAAAAATTAAAAGGTATTGCACAGATCCATCTGGCAGGTCTTGGCTCGAGAATCTTTTACCTAGATCACAGTGGATTCGATACCCATGCCGATCAGGTTGCGACCCACGCCCGTCTATGGGGGGAGGTATCTACAGCTATACGCGACTTTTTCGATGACCTCGCATCCCACAACGCAGCAGAGAACGTTGTCATGTTCCTGTTCTCGGAGTTCGGACGACGGGTTCACGATAATGGCGGCGGAACTGATCACGGTGCTGGCGGGGTGTGCCTTGCCATCGGTAAAGGAGTCAAAGGCGGCCAATACGGCGAATATCCATCGACAAGACCCAGTGACCTTGATCAGGGAGATCTGATCCCAGCAACGGATTTCCGTAGCGTATACACCACCCTTGTAGAGGACTGGATGGGTCTCGATGCCGTCTCCGTGGTCGGTGGAAATTTCGAAAAGCCCGAATTCATATTAAAGTAACGGCCAAAACTGCCGAAGTAAAAAAAGGCCAAGACAAAATGACACCCTCACTTACCACCTCAGCAGCGGGTCGAACATATGACTACGACCGCGTGGTCGGTGGCAGGGAACAGATGAACGGCATAGTAAGCATGGCATTCGGTGCTGACGACGAGATTTACATTACTCAAAAGGCACTGTTTTTTTTCGATGTGAGTAAGCTCAAAATCGGTCCTGAACCAGACGATGAAGAGATGATCATGTCATTCAGAGAAAAAGACCCTGACTTTTTCGAAGGGACTTGGCCAGCTTGTTTGGCTGTAGGGTTAGATCACGATATCTATGTAACTGACGAACTGCGGCATTTAATCTACGTGTTCGACCAAGACGGGGTTTTCAAGCGGGAATTCGGTAGTTTAGGAGCTAGCCCAGGCGAGTTCGATCGCCCATCAGGGATCATTTCCACCGCTGATGACTCAATTTACGTGTGCGACACAATGAATCACCGAATCCAACATGTGACGCCGATGGGAAAGTCAATAAATGAATTCGGTAGCCAAGGATCTGACGAGGGTCAATTCCAGTCACCTTGGGGTCTAGATATTGACAGTGAGGGGAACGTATTCATCGCTGACCATAAAAATCATCGGATTCAAAAATTTGATGCTGAAGGCAAGTTCATATTTACCTTTGGTACATACGGATCGGGAATGGGCGAACTTGATCACCCGACCGACGTGGCCGTAGACACCGACGGAGATATCTACGTCAGTGACTGGGCAAATAATCGAGTCCAAGTGTTCAATTCATTGGGTGAATACATATTACAAATAAGAGGATCTGCAATTGATCTCTCAAAATGGCAGAAACGTTACGTAGAAAGCAACCCGGATGTTGTTAAGGCGAGGCGACGGGTGGAGAGTTTAGAACCTGAGATGAAATTTGCCCTACCAACCGGAGTGAATTACGACAAGAATAGAGATAGACTTTTCGTAGTGGACTCACAGCGATGGAGAATTCAAATTTTCAACAAATTGAAAGACTACGCTGAGGCTCAGTTCAATATCTAATCCCGTCAACAAACAGGCCATCTCGGAATATAACTCAATACGACTTTATAGAAACCATTCAATCAGAATTAGCCATCGATGCTTACTATTATTTAAAAACGTCGATATTTTGATACAAATCAATAACAACCACACAGGAGTAAAAAATGCCCCCGCGTAAAATGCGCCTCGAACGCGATTCTATGGGCGAGTTGGAAGTCCCAGCACAGGCATATTACGGTGGCAATACTCGAAGAGCTGAGCTTAATTTCCCGATCAGTAATCTGAGATTAGGGCGGTCGTTCATCAAGGCCATAGGGCAGATCAAACAGTCAGCTGCATTTGTAAACCGCGATCTGGGTGCGATAGAGCCAGATATAGCACAGGCAATTATCGCATCCGCCGGAAGAGTAATCGAAGGCGAATTTGATGATCAGTTTGTTGTTGACGTTTTCCAAACAGGGTCCGGAACGTCTACGAACATGAACGCTAACGAGGTGATTTCTAATGTCGCTATCGAATCACTTGGCGGCACGATAGGTTCTCGAACACCTGTTCACCCCAACGACCACGTCAACAAGGGACAGTCATCTAACGACGTTTTCCCTTCTGCCATTCATCTGGCAGCTGCAGTTTCTATCAAAGACAACCTAATACCCGCGCTGCAAGAGCTGGAGAATTCACTTAGAGAAAAATCAACGGAATTTTGGGGTATTGTAAAAACAGGTCGAACTCACCTCCAAGATGCTACCCCGATCCGACTCGGACAAGAGTTTTTGGGATACGCCGGACAATTGGAACTGGGAAGGAAGCGAGCCGAAAAAGCTCTTGCTGAGCTTTCCGTTCTCGCCCTAGGAGGTACGGCGGTAGGAACGGGTATTGGAATGCACCCCGAATTCAGTAGCCGTGTGATAACTCGACTTGGCGAATTGACAGGGCTTATTCTCTCAGAATCCACCAACCATTTTCAGGCGCAAAGTACACTCGATGCAATAGTTTCAGCGTCAGGCGAACTCAAGTCAGTTGCAGTTGGAATGCTGAAAATTTCCAATGATTTACGATGGCTTGGATCGGGTCCTCGTGCCGGCATCGGTGAAATTAAGCTTCCGGAAGTCCAGCCGGGATCTTCGATAATGCCCGGAAAGGTCAACCCAGTTATAGCGGAATCGGTCGCCATGGTTTCTGCGCAGGTGATCGGAAACGACACGACAATAACCATAGCTGGTCAATCTGGTAACTTCGAGCTCAACGTCATGATGCCCGTAGCGGCACACAACATTCTCGAATCAATAGAGTTGCTGGCGACATCGGCGAAGAATCTTGCAAGGCAGTGTATTAACGGACTAACCGCAACAGACAAAGGTCCGGAGATGGTCATGGAAGGTCTCGCAATCTGCACCGCTTTAGCACCCATCATCGGGTACGACGCTGCAGCTGCAATAGCACATGAAGCGTCACAAAACGGTGAAACCATCAAAGAGGTTGCATTGCGCGTGTCCGATTTAACCTCGGCTCAGCTTGATAAAATTCTTGATCCGCTATCAATGACCGAACCAAATGAATAGAAACTGTCCAAGGTATCAACACAATTAGATTAAGTGCGCAGATCGGTGCATACTATCGCCGATCTACTCATTGACCAGAACTGAGAACCTAACATGAACGCTGAAGACAAAATTAAAAAACTAGGAATCGATCTCACCCACCCCGCACCGCCTGTGGCCAATTACGTACCTGCAGTAAGCACCGGCAACTTGGTCTATTTATCGGGTAAAGGTCCCACTCAATCCGACGGTACGATGATGTCCGGTAAGGTCGGTTCCGATCTCGATATCGACCAAGGATATGAGGCGGCAAGGTTAGTCGGAATCCAATTACTCGCAGCACTACGGGAACATCTAGGAGACCTTGATCGTGTCAGTCAGGTTGTGAAAGTCCTAGGAATGGTCAACAGTAGTCCAGATTTCGAAGATCACCCAAAAGTCATAAACGGATGCTCAGATCTCTTAGTTTCCGTATTCGGTGAGAACGGTAAGCACGCCAGGTCAGCAGTTGGCATGGGAAGCCTGCCAGGACAGATACCAGTAGAAATCGAGCTGATAGTCGAAGTCATTTAGACTAAAAACACTTAATGCCCAACAGCATTCAAATAAAGACCATTAACCATGTCGGTATTCCTATTTGGGATAGACGCGTATCACTAAAGTTCTACCGTGACGTTCTAGGACTTCAAGTAATCCCATCAATGGTCGATTCTCCTAACATTGTATGGACACATACACTCGACGGGACAATGGTTCATTTAATCGAACCCTCTGACGGTGAAACTTTAGGCGGATCACACATTGCATTTGAAGTAAAAAATTTCGATAGCGCGGTTGCAGCGATTCAAAGCTCAGGTTATCCCGATATCAGCGACACAGGTGAACGGCACGATGGACAAAGGTGTATATTCGTTAGCGATGATGATGGCAACAAACTTGAATTCACAACCGCTAGCGGACTAAAGCCATCCAATCGAGTAGTAGACGCACTCGGGTACACAACGGAGGCCGGAACTAACGTTGTCGCCCCCTCCCCTTCAGAAATAAAAATATCCGGTATCAACCATGTCGGACTGCCGATCAACAATCGTGTTGACGCCATGAAAATGTATCGTGATTTGCTCAACATAAAAGTGATTCCTCACCAGATTGGAGGAAATACACTCACCTGGACTGAGCTGGCTGACGGCTCGATGGTTCACGTGATCGATCCTCCGAAATCAGTTGGCCCGCGAGGAGATGGTAGGCAGCACGTTGCGTTCGAAGTAGCTGATATAGAAAGCACAGCTGAATTCTTAATAAACGCGGACATCGAAATTGTCGAAGGTATAGGTACACGCCACGACGAACAACAATTCCTCTTTGTCTATGACCCGGATGGTAATCGCATCGAAATCGCTACAAGAGGGGATCATTCAGAGACCAAACGCACAGCCGATAACAATGGGTACACAAGCGAGAACGGTGTGCTCCTCTAGGACGCTGTAGTGGATTCTGAGTTCGCCTTTATCTCGTAAATCACATTATTTATCGAAATATTCATGATCGATATTTATCTCCAATCATAAGCGGACCACCACAATGCGAGTGGTTTCCTTTACCCGGTTAAACAGTTTCTACTTTCGACAGGTATGCGTCGATAAACTCTGCCGTTGCCGTCTTAATCTTCGAATCATCAACGTTGTTCAGCAGTCCTGATGATTGAACTTCAGCATTGATTTCCAGGTTTGTTAATCCAACGTCTGTTGGCGCTATCACTATCGTACCCACTCCACAAACTGCCGCCCCCATTGACTTGCCTGTTACTTCAATATCTACCGAAGCTTGATTCACAATTCCAGATAAATGAACATTTATATTCACCGTTGGACGAAAAAATCCTACAGAAATCTTAAAAGACACTCGATATGACTTGTCGCCTGTCTCTGTGACGGATGATTCCCCTGGCAAATGAATTTCCACCACGCAAGGATCCGTGATCGCCGCCCAGACATTTCTCAATGACGAGTCGATCACACGTTGGTACACAAAGTCCAATAAGATCTCCAAAGAATTAATACAAGGTAACGACAATATCCTTAGTTCTGGCTTAATTCAATCAAACAGCCTCCTTCGTTTTCGGCATTTGGACTATAGGATTATGTGTCTATGCCAAAGCAAACGACTCCAAAACCCAGTTCGAGTCGGACCTCAGTTCGTTCAACCGTACGTTCACTCATGTGGTCGGTTTACGCACCTTCCTTTCTACTATCATTCGGACAGGGCATCCTCATACCTGTTTTACCAGGATTTGCCAAAGAAGAAATGGCGGCCTCAATCGGGTTAATCGGTCTGGTGATAGCTGCCCGATATATCGGAACTATGATCTTCGACGTGCCGGCGGGCATCCTGGTCGGTCGAATTGGTCTACGTAAAACAATGACGGCTGGCGTTTTGCTATTTGGCATTGCAGCGATATGGGCCGGAATGTCCCCGAATTTCTCATCTTTGATGGCAGCTCGTCTGCTCGCCGGTGCAAGTTATGCATTATGGAGCATCTCACGTCATTCCTACATAGCGGCAGCTGTACCCATGGATGTACGTGGACGAGCGTTGGCTGTATTTGGTGGACTTTCAAGAATTGCAACAATCCTTGGACCACTGATCGGTGGGATACTCGCAGAATTTGTTGGAATCAGAGTTCCCTTTTACGCGCAAGCGACGGTAGCTATTTTTACGTTGCTTATGATCCTCGTCACCGCTAAGAACATGGTTGAACCACAGCAAACCGGAATGCGTCGTAATGTTTTCAAAGAACTAGGCAGCGTTATTTCCACTCATCGCAGTGATTTCGCAACAGCCGGCGTAGCAGCAATTGCCCTTCAATTCCTAAGATCTGGTCGAGAATTCCTGATACCAGTATGGGGGGAAGAAATCGGATTAGGTAAGGATCAGATTGGTTACATCGCTACGATCTCGTTCGCTGTCGATTCAATGATGTTCCCTCTTGTAGGCTACTCGATGGATCGCTGGGGTCGAAAATCGACCGGGATACCAGCTTTCTTGGTACTGGGCATAGCGGTAGCTCTTATACCTCAAACTGGAACATTCGGAGCCTTATTAGCAGTCGGTCTTTTAGCCGGGCTAGGCAACGGACTATCAAGTGGGTTCGTACTGATAACTGGTACAGATTTATCCCCAAAAAACAACCCGGGAGGATTCCTTGGGGTCTGGCGGTTCATCTCTGATACGGGTGGCGCTAGCGGTCCAGTGGCTATCGGGGGGCTGGCTCAAATAGTAACCCTTGGAGTTGCATCACTTGCCACTGCTGGCATCGGAGCGTTCGGCGCCTTTATGCTTATTTTCATCGTCAAAGAAACAATGACTCGCACCCCAAAACGAGTAGCGACCTCTCGACCAAAGTAAATTGAACAAACTGACGCTGAACTATCCGGTCAAGGCGTCATAACCCTTCATCTATGAGCAACACATGCAAGTCCCGCAGGCACATTGCATCATCTTCGGGGGCTCTTGCGTCTACCCAGTCTTTTGATTCCCCCGACATACCCTCAACCGCCCCGACAAGCACGATGTCCTTAACCCACTGGTAACCCTGATTTACGGAAGGTAGTAAATTTTTCCGGGTTTTCAACGAGAGTGCCGCTACCAAACCATATCCACCCCAGTTAGAAACGCTGGCTGTAATCAATTCAGTGGTCGTGGTAACACAAGGATCGTCTGGTAAATTTTCAATTGAAGGTATGACATGGCGCATATTGCCCATTCCGATTTCATTTCCTCCATCCCCTATACCGACCGAATACGGATGTTCTTCGAACATATGATCAATCTTGGCATTATGCGAAGAAAAATCAACTCCCTTCCAATTTCGGTACGTTCCATCACCTAGGAGCCCTGCGCGTTCGATCGAGATTAGGGCCGAGGGTGCATGCTTAGCCAAGAGTTCATGCGCAAAAATGCTCGATGCATGATGAGTAGTAATCGGGAATTCAACAACCTCGTCCTCGCCAGCAATGGCTCGCATAACGGTCGAACACTTCTCGTCAGTCACATAAGCCACCGAGTTGCCAAGAATCTTTAAGGCCTCACCGATGGCAACAGCTCCAGGAGGCCCATCAGTCTCCGGTTCTCCAGCTCTCAGAATGTAGAACCCAGTGGCAATAAGAATCTTCCCAGGGTGATCGAGTATCATCTCCGCCGAAGCCTCAAGCCAGCCAGCCTTCATATGCGGACGGAGCGCCTTCATTCCTCGTATATCGTCTTGGAGGATGATGTCTTCTATTTTCGAAAAACCTGATGATGAAGTCATGAGCTAAAACCGATAATCAAATGTTGTAAAAATATGTGGTTTGGTTACACGTCAAATTAGATAACCGCCAATTCCTCATCCTTCACATCTGTGACAAACATATAGCCCGGCGAGTGGGTGATCATCAATTCCGGCTTAGATGACATCGCTACCGATTGTGGGGTGACTCCGCAAGCCCAGAACATCGGAACTTCATCAGCACTACCTTGCTCCCAGACCTCCCCGTAATCTGGTTTTGTAATGTCCGATATACCTATAGCAGCCGGATCACCAATGTGAACCGGAGCACCATGAGTATCAGGGAATCGTGAAGTGGCCTGAACTGCCCTCACGACTTTATCTGCACGAACCCATCGCTGAGACACGACCATCGGTCCCGAAAATCGACCTGATTCGATTGTCTCAATATCGGTGATAAACATCGGGACATTGCGCTCCGTTGCGTAATATGGCAGGTCGATTCCATTAGCCATCAAGGCGTGCTCAAAAGAAAAACTGCACCCCAAAAGAAAAGTTACAAGATCATTCCGCCAGTGTGACTCAAGGTTCTCTGGTTCATTTACCAGAAGACCATTCTTGAATACGCGATACCGTGCAACATCAGTACGAATATCTGAGCCAGGAGCCGTTAACGCAGCCTCGACTTGCCCGGCTTCCAAAACCTCCACTACAGGGCAAGGCTTAGGATTCCGTTGGCAAAACAACAGGAATTCAAATGCGGCATCCTCCGGTAAGATCGCCACATTAGCCTGCACATGATGAGGCGCTACGCCAGATGTCGGATGAATGAAGCGACCTTCTCGTATCAACTGTCGAGCCTCTATGCCGGTCTGCGGAATTATCGTCTGTGTATTCATAATTGCATATTAGATTTTCGCTTATGGCTGGTCAAACTCAAAACGTATCCTAATTTCGCACCATAAGACCGATTTCACAAGTTAATATTCAATATATTCATCAAGATCGTTGTACGATGTGTCGTTTGGTGAAGGTTGGCGATAATGCAAAACATTTGCCATTGCAATTAAGTAAAGCCCTAGAGAATCACTAAAGAATATGAAAATTACAAGAGTTGATCAGTTTGCACCACGAAACCGCACCAGGTTAATTCGTATCTCCACTGATACCGGTATCGAAGGTTGGGCGGAAAGTACACTTGAGGGCAAGCCACAGAGTGTGCCCGCAGCAATAGACGAATTTACTGACTACCTGATCGGAAAAGACCCATTAAGAATTGAACATCACTGGCAGCAGATGTACAGGTCCTCTTTCTTCCGCGGTGGTGCACACAACATGTCAGCAATCGCCGCAATAAACGCGGCGCTGTGGGACATATCTGGTAAGCACTATGGTGTCCCAAGTTACATGTTGATGGGTGGCAACGTCCGAGACAAGATACGTGTATACGCTCATTGGGGCATACGAGACCTTTCAGACGAAGGTCTAGAAGAGTCACGCGATAGGCTCACTACACTCCAAAAAAGTGGATATACCGGCTATAAATCTGGTCCGGCGGGCACATGGCGGGCACATGAGCCTCCATCTCGAATTGACGAGTTCGTGAAGGCTGCTTATATGATGCGCGAGTGGGTTGGCGACGAGGTCGAATTATGTTTTGACTTTCACGGCAAAATGACACCAGGATTAGCAGTAGAGGTTTGCAACGAAATCAAAGGGATGCGGCCGATGTTCGTGGAGGAACCCGTACCACAAGAAAACCCTGACGCACTAAAGCGGATCCAAGAACAAGTCCCATTTCCCCTTGCAACCGGTGAACGACTTTTATCTAGGTGGGAATTCCGAGAGGTCATAGAGAAACAGGCTGTGTCTCTACTGCAACCAGATGTCGCTCATTGTGGCGGGCCATCTGAACTCAAAAGAATAGCTAACTACGCAGAGGTCTATTACCAGCACATCATGCCTCACTGCGCCATCGGTCCGCTGGCACTTGCTGCGTGTATGTTAGTAGATGCCGTAGTTCCAAACTTCCTAATACAAGAACAGGTCGACGCAGGACTTGGTCATGGTCTTCTGAAAAAACCATGGGAAGTCATAGATGGACATATCGACCTATGGGACACTCCCGGCCTAGGTGTTGAAATAGATGAGGCTGAAGCTACCAAAACTTACGATGGTGAGGCGTACGGCTATCACAAAGAGCTCGGTGGAGAGTATTACTACGATAACGATGGATCAGTAGCTGATTGGTAGTATCAAAATATCATTGAAACTATAGATGACAAACAGCAAATTAAGAATCCACCAACAAGTTCTGCAACCTAGGAAATAGACGGTCGGTCACCAATCCATGGACGCACCTGTTCAAACGCTCGACTCGCCCTAAGAACAGTTGCGTCGTCATCATAACCACCAATTATTTGCAACCCAACCGGCATACCCGCTTCCCCGAATCCGCAAGGTATTGAAGATGCAGGGTTAAAAGACGAATTAAATACCATAGTAAACGGAATAGCACCATAGTTAATACCAGCCATATCATCTTGGTTGATCTCGGATCCAATCTTTTCCGGCGGTTGAAGATGCGGCCAAGCCACAGCTGCATTGGTCGGCGCCAAGATCAAGTCGTATTCTTGGAATACCTGATGCAACTGTAATTGCAAATTTTGCACGTTACGCAACGCCAAGCTAACGTCAGCACCGGTCAGCGTCCTACCATGTTCAATCATTTCCAATGTATACGGCATCAAGTCCTCAGGACGTTCATCCGCAAGATGCCCATACATAGCCACCTGACCAGCGGTCCATAATGTCCACCAGGCCTCTCGAGGAATTGGATCGAACGCTATCGCAAGTTTCTCGACATTCGCACCAAGTTCACTAAATGCGGTCCAAGAATTCTCAACTGCTGTTGCAACATCGTCATTAACGTCGGATATTCCAAGCGTCATAGTCGTGCCGATTCGCATTTGGTCAACACCATCTTCTAATTCAGTCAAATAATCCGGAACAGCGGTTTTAATGGATCCAGGATCACGAACGTCAAATCCTGACAGTGCCTGGTTCAAAATCGCCGAGTCACGAACATCATTAGACATAGGACCACTAGTACCGGCGGAGTTATACGCAGGTTTGGCCTGCCCACCGTAACGAGGAATCCTGCCATGGGTCGGCTTGTGTCCAAAAATCCCACAGAAAGACGCAGGAAGCCTTACTGATCCTCCGCCATCTGAACCAGTACCAATAGAACACATCCCAGCAGCGATAGCAGAGGCCGTCCCCCCACTTGACCCTCCAGGCATTCGACTTGGATCCCACGGGTTATTGCAAGTAGCTGCAATATCGGTAAAGGTTTCTTCGCGGTTTCCAAATTCCGGAGTATTGGTCTTGCCTAAAATCACCGCCCCTGTAGCTCGAAGGCGCTCCACTGCAACGGAATCATAATCAGGAATCCAGTTTTTGAAAAAGGTACTACCAAGAGTGGTGCGTAGGCCTTTAGTTACTTCAAGATCCTTAACCGCTATTGGAACACCGTGTAGCACCCCTAGGTTCTTTCCCTTTGCCAGTTGCTCATCCGCCTTGCGTGCAGCAGACAGGGCGCCCTCTTCATCCAGAGTTATGAAAGCATTAAGTTGTGGTTCTAACTCTGTAATTCGGCGGTATGACGCCTCTACCATCTCAACAGAAGAGATCGCTTTCTTAGCAATCAATCTCCTCTGTTCGTGAGCTGACAAAAACATCAATTCTCGATCGTTCATTTTCTCTTCTCAAATATCTACTAGTGTGTCGCGTCGCATTTTCAACTTTATATTTCCGGTATCTATCAACCACTAACAGGTCGCATTCAAAAAAATCATCAAAGCACCATCAAAGATTTGGCTAACCTCAAGTCTGCTTTTTAAAAAATTCTGACTCGCCAGTCAGCCACATTGCCAAAGGGAAAATCACTAAGGATAGTAGATTGGATATTTTTGAGGCACTCAGTTAAAAATCGCGCCGCCGTTCACATTGATCGCCTGACCAGTGATTTCTGACGCATCATCCGATGCCAAAAACGCAACAGTCTTTCCAATATCTTCTGGTGTCTGAGGTCGTCCCAACGGCATCGTGGCTTTGATCTGGTCGATGAAAATCTCATGAGGAGTCATGTCAGCAAATGCAGGATCCAATTCTTTATGGTTAATTGCAATCGCCTCCCACATAGGAGTCCAAAGTCTGCCCGGGCACACTGCGTTGACGTTGATGTTGTAGGCCCCCAATTCCATCGCAAGGAAATGTGTGTATTGGATAGCAGCAGCTTTTGACACCGCATAAGGTTGCTGAGCAGTACCTCGCGCACGATCAGCTACGCCACGAGGTTTCCGTCCTCCGTGCGACGCTATGATCACTATCTTTCCCTGCTCACGGTCCATCATGTGCTGTTTAACAGAATCAACAGTATTTGCGACTCCATGAACGTTAACAGCGAAAGTCATATCCCAGTCTTGCTTTGTAAAATCTTTTCTCGTGGAGAAACCTTTTCCGCCAATAACACCGGCATTTGGAACACAAATATCGATGGCCCCGAGTTCAACAATCGCAAGACTTGTAAATTGCTGGAGCGAATCAGGATCGGTCACGTCGACGGCACCTGCAATGACCCGCCCTCCTGCACCATTTATCTGATCCGCTGTTTCTTGAGCCGCAGACCCATCAACATCGCACACTGCTACAGAAGCGCCACGGCTAGCAAGTACCGAAGCAATTCCTGCGCCGATACCCCGCCCTGCACCTGTAATGAATGCAACCTTACCTTGAAGTTGCGTCGCCATAGCGTTACTCATAAAACCTCATCTCCTTCAATACCATAAAAACCATAACTTGCACCGCGACAGTAACCTTGACTGGCGAATCATAGACCAGTACGGGCGTCACCGCTGGTAATCCCGTCGTGCGACTGTAAACTTTAGAGATAGCGTGCACACACTGTGGACGTGTTTTTTGGTCTAAGCCTATCCAACCCAGTGTGGGCTGCAGGAGCAACTGATTTGGCTAAACGCACTCTTACTGGCACTAGTTTAGACACACTAGTCTCACTCGCAAAGCGACGCGGATTCGTATTCCCAAGTTCTGAAATTTACGGCGGACTATCAAGCGTGTGGGACTACGGTCCAGTCGGGGTCGAACTCAAGCGCAATGTGAAAGATGCTTGGTGGAAATCAATGGTCAGAGAACGTGACGATGTCGTCGGTATGGACGCATCCATCCTGATGCACCCGGACATCTGGGTCGCGTCAGGCCACGTAGACAATTTCTCTGACCCCTTGGTAGAGTGCGAATCGTGCCACAAGAGATTCCGCCAAGACCAGCTGACCGATAATGTTTGCCCAGACTGTGGTGGCGAATTTGGAGAACCACGTCAATTCAACTTGATGTTCAAAACTTTCATCGGCCCGGTCGAGGATGAGACTGCAACTGTTTACCTGCGTCCGGAGACAGCTCAGGCGATCTTCGTAAACTTCGAAAACGTTCAAACAACATCCCGAAAAAAGATCCCGTTCGGGATCGCACAGATTGGAAAGTCATTCCGTAACGAAATTACACCCGGCAATTTCACCTTCCGCACACGGGAGTTCGAGCAGATGGAATTAGAATTTTTCTGTGAACCTGGTACAGACGAAGAATGGTACGAGTACTGGATGAACTTCTCAATCAACTGGTTCAAGACCCATGGCATTCGAGATGAAAAAATAACTCTACGAAAACATGAAAAAGATGAATTGCCGCATTATTCCAAGGCCTCTTCTGATGTCGAATACGAATTCCCTTGGGGCTGGGGAGAGCTTGAGACAATTTCAAACCGAACCGACTTTGATCTAAAAGCTCATACAGCTAAAAGCGGAAAAGATATTTCTTACTTCGACGACCAGCAGAAAAAACGTTTCGTCCCATACATCGTCGAACCTTCCATGGGTGCCGACAGATCGGCTCTTGCGTTCCTCGCAGATGCCTATGACGAAGAAGGAGAAGGAAAAGAAAAGCGGTCTGTTCTTAGATTCCATCCAGACATAGCGCCATTTCAAATAGCAGTTCTGCCACTATCTAGAAACGACAAGCTCGTCCCTACCGCCAGGCGTGTTTATGACATTTTACGTCCACACTTCAACACTCAATACGATGATTCTCAAAGCATTGGTCGTCGCTACAGACGACAGGACGAAATTGGCACACCGCTATGCGTAACGGTCGACTTTAACACGGTCGAAGATGACGATGCCGTGACTATTCGGAATAGAGACAGCATGGAACAAATACGGGTTGGAATTGAGAACATCGAACCAGCTATAAGGGAGCAGCTAAACACGATGAGAGAAGACTGCCAGGGTTAAACGAAAGGCAGGTCGAAATCTGCAGTATCTCCTCGAAAACGACGCCCAAACATACGCGCCGTTACGCATAGTGTTGTTGATCACATGGAATGATCATGACAATGAACCGAAATAGCTGTATACACATAAAACTCAAAATTAATAAAATCTCCTGGATAGTACTAATTGCATGGGTGGGCATGTTTATCACCATCGGCTGCGTGAATAGTGACGAGAAGATCGCATCCCCTATATCCGGTGAAACATTCTTCCACGGAAATTTCAATCTCGATATACACAGAGGAAAGCCAGTATTAATAAATTTCTGGTTTCCATCCTGCCCACCTTGCAGAGCTGAAATGCCTGATCTCCAGATCGCCTATGAAAAATATGGCGAAGATATTGAGTTTATTGGTATCCAGCAGATGGGTGCCGACTCTGAAAAAGCCGGCATTGAATTTATTAGAGAACTCGGACTCACATACCCGATAATGGCGGATTTCGGTTCAAAAGTGCAGTCTAATTATGAAATCTTCTCCTTCCCAACCACAGTGTTTTTAAAAAAAGATCACAGCATAGCCCGCGTTTGGACCGGGATTATCGATGAGCAACAGTTGAATCAGCAGTTAGATGCAATACTTGGAAGCTAAAAACCTGATCAGTCACCGAAAGCTAGTGGCATAATCACCGGATGTTTGAACAAATAACTGCGGGAGATTGGATCTTACTGATCGTGCGATGGGCACACGCAATTAGCTCAGTCGCGTGGATCGGCGGTAGTGCCTTCTTCGCTTTGGTGCTAAGGCCAGTCGAAAAAGCCAATCCTGATGCAGTTCGCCCCATCCTGCAACCATTGAGTTCAGTCTATAGAGAACTCGTCGACATTTCTGTGATTGCAATCATCATCACAGGCCTCATCCTCATGTTCGATCGTCTCACGGGGAGTGACGCCTCACCGGTTTGGTTCATTGTTCTCGGGGTGAAATTGGCTCTGGCAGTTTGGATGTTCTACCTGGTATGGCGCTTCCGCCAATCAGACTTCAATCCAACGACTCAACCATCCGGATTGGCTGGCAGACTTTCATGGCTTATCGGGTATAACGCGATAGTTTTCTTCGGTGTGATAATTTTCTTGCTCGCTTCTGTGCTGCGAACGCTATTCGAAAATTCGATTTCGAATTAACGGATGTTTGTCAGCGTCACCAGTACCCGCTCGCGTCATCTGACTGTTCACTACGCAATACCACTAATTCCTGAGCGATCAGACTCATCAGCCAGGTCGGATATAGTGCGATCCAAAATCGGATGCACCACATCCGCCGCTATCTCCGCAAGGGGGACAAGCACGAACGCCCGTTCATGCAAGCGCGGGTGCGGAACTGTTACACCACTTGCCTCAAGCACAATGTCTCCATGAAGCAATAGGTCTAAATCCAACGTGCGGGAGGCGTTTTTCTCTTCCCGAACCCGGCCGAGCGAAGATTCTATGGCAAGTAATTCAGTCACAACTTGAAGGGCATCAAGAATGGTATTAACCGCAACAACCTGGTTGAGATATCGAGGTTGATAACCATCCACCATCCACGGCTTCGTTTGATATATCGAACTGACGGCAGTGATAATACCAACCTTCCCAAGCCGATCAATCGCGCCTTGAAGATTTCGAGATCTATCCCCTAGATTACTTCCAAGCCCAACGTAAGCCGTAACTAGGCCACTAGGCACGGGAGGCACCATTTTTAAAATGTCTAGCCAAGATGTCACTCATTTTCACGACTTTCACCATTTCTGAGACATCATGTACACGAACGATATCAACTTCACATGTAACCGACCATGCAACTGTCGCAGCGGTTCCGAATCGTCGGTCCTTCACTGATTCATCGGTAACCGATCCAATAAAAGATTTTCGAGATGTACCAATCATCACTGGTAGTTCAAGCTCGGTACGAAGTCGATGAATATTCCTCAATAATGCAATGGATTCGTCAGCATTCTTAGCAAATCCAATTCCCGGGTCGACGATGATTTTAGATTTTATTACTCTGGCCTTCCTCAAATCGCTAACCGCTCCACGAAGATCGTCAATAACTTCATTGACGACCTCGCCTTGATGCCCCTTCTTACGGATATGACTGATGACAATAGGAACATCGGTGTCTGAAATAACGCTGATCATCTGTGGGTCTTCTATCATGGATACATCATTAACCAGCGCTGCGCCAGTTCTCACAGCGGCTCGAGCCACACTCGCTTTACGGGTATCGATCGATATAGGAATATTCAGACGACTAACCAGTCCATCAATAATTGGTAGCACGCGAGAGATTTCATCATCATCGGTGACCGGCTGTGCATCCGGATAGATACTTGCTGGACGGGTTGACTCACCGCCGATATCAATTATGTCGGCTCCTTCATCCTCCATGCGGAGCGCTTGGTCTATCGCCCCTTGAACATTCCCGATTACCGACAAAACTCCATCACCTGAAAAAGAATCTGGAGTCGCGTTGACAACGCCCATAACATAGGTGCGTTCACCCCAAATGAACTCATGCCCGCCTATATTGGAGCTGGAAATAACGGTTGGATGACTCAAAGCCGATGGACCGGACGCTAACTTGGTATTTTAAGGAAACATACCTCTATGATAATTTCTACAATCTGATTTTAACACCCTTCGTTCCCAAAAAATCACTAAACACCCAGTTGCCGCGCTACTTGACCTAAGTTAAGATTTACAAGTGTGCACTCCAACACAATTAATTCCCCTCTGCTTGAAGAAAGACTCTTTCCAAGCAAATAACGAATCATGACAAATCTTTAGTCTGCGAGGCATCACAATAACCAACGAAATCCCACTCGACGACGTCTCTAATATGGGTCAAAACTCGAAACTAGAAAAGCTCGGTAAGCGAAGAGAATCTGCCCATTTAGGCGGTGGAGAGAAACGTGTCGAGTCACAGCACAAACGAGGAAAACTAACCGCCAGAGAGCGTTTAATGAGTTTCTTCGATGACGGTAGTTTCAGCGAATTCGATACGTTCGTCACTCATCGTTCAACCGATCTCGGGCTCGATAAACAGCAATTCGAAGGTGACGCGGTTGTGACCGGATATGGTCTGGTCAACGGGCGTAAGGTGTTCGCGTACGCTCAGGACTTTACGGTACTTGGTGGTTCGCTATCGTATGTAGCAGCGAAAAAAATATCTAAAATAATGGACCATGCAATGCGTACTGGTGCTCCAATAATCGGAATCAATGATTCTGGTGGAGCCCGTATACAAGAAGGGATCGACTCGCTGGCGGGCTACGGTGAAATCTTCAAGCGCAACACGTTAGCCTCAGGAGTCGTACCACAAATTACAATCATCGCCGGTCCGGCAGCCGGGGGAGCTGTGTATTCACCTGCCCTAACCGACTTCATTTACATGGTTGAAGGGATCGGACAGATGTACATCACCGGGCCAGATGTAGTAAAAGCTGTGACCGGCGAAGACGTGTCGCATGAAGATCTAGGTGGAGCAACTGCTCATGCGTCCCGAAGTGGGGTCGCACATTTCACAGCCGAATCTGAAGAAGCATGCTTCAGTCATGTCCGCAATCTCCTATCCTACCTCCCCGCAAACAATGCGGAATCAGCGCCATCAGTCGATTCCACAGATGCACCTGACAGAGGCGATTCGTCACTTAGGAATGTTGTGCCTGACGAGGCTAATCAGCCATACAACGTGATGGACGTCATAACGAAAGTAATCGACAACGCGGAATTTCTAGCTGTGCACCACAATTTCGCCCCGAACATAGTGGTTGGTTTTGCTCGTCTAGATGGTCAAAGTATCGGAGTGGTCGCTAATCAGGCAAATCAGATGGCCGGCATGCTCGACATCGATGCTGCCGACAAAGCGGCTCGGTTTGTTCGGTTCTGCGATGCGTTCAACATCCCTCTTGTAACGTTCGTAGATGTACCCGGGTTCATGCCCGGAACACATCAGGAATACGGCGGACTTATCCGACATGGAGCCAAGCTACTATATGCCTATGCCGAAGCAACGGTACCAAAAATCGCTGTCGTGCTACGCAAGGCGTACGGCGGTGCATACATAGTCATGAGTTCGAAAGAACTCCGATCAGACGTCAACCTAGCTTGGCCTGGTGCCGAAATCGCAGTGATGGGACCGGAAGGTGCCATTAACGTCATCGGACGCCGAGAAATTGCCGAAGCTGAAGATGCTGAAGCGAAACAAACGGAAATGGTCGCCGACTACCGAGACCAATTTGCCAACCCATACATCGCTGCAAACCGTGGTTACATTGATGATGTGATAGATCCTGCACAAACGCGACCTGAACTTGTGAAAGCTCTTCGAATGCTCGAGTCAAAGGTCGACAACCTCCCGCCTAAAAAACACGGAAACATCCCGCTCTAATACCGCAATCATGCCAGATATTCCACAAAATAATCATGAACGGAAATACGCACCCAACACCATCAACCGTCGGGATTTTGTCGACTCAGTGGCCCGAATGGCAGGTGAAGTCTGGGATTTTCACAACCGGTTTGAAGTTGGTTCAGGGCAATTTCAGGGACAGAGTGTGACTGAAATAATCGCGAACCGTACCAGTATCCTGGATGAAGAATTCGATGAACTATCGCAGGCAATATCTGCAAAAGAAGGGGACGAAGCAGTCGCCGACGAAACAGCCGATATCCTATTCGTAGCAATGGGTCATGCAGAGGCAATGGGCTTCCCAGGAATCGAAGGCCTCGAACGAGTAACCAATAAGTCCGCAGCCAAAACCAACGAAACCCATGCAATAAGACCCGATACTGGCAAAGTAATACCCCGAAAGGGAAAACCTCACAAGTGGCAATAAATCATCATTGTCGATGAATCACAGTTAGTGAGCCTCTTTGATGGTATGCGCATATTAACCCGGCTAATATTTGATCAAATAATTGCCCATCTGAAACGATAGGCTGTAGTGAAAAACAAGGAATAATAGATGAAGTTCAAGGTGACAGTGGTCGGTGCTGGATTCGTCGGTGCGACCACCGCTCAACGCATATTTGAGAATGGTTATGCCGACATAGTCCTTGTTGATATCGTCGAAGGCAAGCCTCAAGGTCTCGCCCTAGACATGCTCTGCTCTGGCCCTGTGGTCGGGTCGGATGCTCAAATAACTGGCGCAAACAGCTACGAAGACACCGCTGACTCCGATTTAGTCGTTGTGACCGCAGGAATCCCGCGAAAGCCGGGAATGAGTCGGGACGACCTGTTGATGACCAACATGAAAATTGTCGGCTCTGTAACCGCCGAGGTAGCTAAGTACTCGCCGAACGCTGTACTTATCGTAGTTTCAAACCCACTCGACGCAATGGTTCAGCACGCGTACAAGGTCAGTGGGTTCCCAAAAGAACGGGTTATAGGCATGGCCGGAATTCTCGACACTGCCCGGTTCCGAACATTCCTTTCCCAGGAGTTAAACGCCTCAGTCACCAACGTAACGGCATACGTTCTGGGTGGGCACGGCGACACGATGGTGCCTCTTATCGGTTCCACAACCGTGGGTGGAGTACCTGTTTCTAAATTAATCGAAGCGACCCGTCTCGAAGAGATCGTTCAGCGAACCCGCGACGGTGGAGCAGAAGTCGTAGCTCTCCTCAAGACCGGCTCTGCCTACTATGCGCCATCTGCAGCAGTTGCTCAAATGGTGGAAGCGATTTTACTCGATCGCAAAGAAATCCTGCCTTGTGCAGCATTCCTTGAAGGCGAATACGGCATCAACGGCCTATACGCCGGCGTTCCCGTGAAACTCGGAGCAAAAGGGATAGAAGAAATCATCGAAATCGAACTCACAAATAATGAATCAGCGGCTCTGAAAGCATCTGCCGAGTCCGTCCAGGAACTAGTCAACATCATGGCAAACGCCTGAGCTAATTAACCATTTCCAAAAGATCGAATACGATCGACTAAAAAGCCAGTACTGTTCTTGAAATACCTAAGGTACGATTCGTAAATTATCGTTCCATCTCAGATTCAGCATCTAGCAGATTCGTTAAATCATACTGATGGGGGAGCACAAAGAATGCCTGGAAGGCTTGCAGGAAAAACAGCGGTCGTAACCGCCGCAGCTCAAGGAATCGGCGAAGCAACAGCTCGGGCATTCGCTGCAGAAGAGGCACAAGTCTGGGCAACAGACATTAACACCAAAAAACTGAGTAACCTCGACAATACGCATCGCATCATCACACGGAGTTGCGATGTTACTGATCCGGAGTCGATCACGGCCCTCATAACAGAGACTGGGGCACCTGACATCCTATTCAACTGTGCCGGGTACGTCGCGATAGGAACAATTCTGGATTCAACGGAAGAAGACTGGGATTTCTCATTCAACTTAAACGTGAAATCTCTATTCTGGATGCTGCGAGCCTACATCCCGCCAATGATCGCAAACGGAGGCGGCTCAATTGTGAACATGGCATCGCTCTCATCACATCTGCTAGGCGTACCCGACCGCGCCGCCTACACAGCGACCAAAGCGGCTGTCATAGGAATAACAAAATCAGTGGCAAAAGATTATCTTTCAGATGGTATCCGAGTGAATGCTATAGCCCCAGCAACAGTCGAAACTCCCTCTCTCGAAGAACGCATAAAAGCCTCAGGTAATGCCGAAGCTGCCCGCGCGGCTTTTATCGCACGCCAACCAATGGGCAGAGTCGGTACTCCCGAGGAAATTGCCCATTTAGCTGTTTACTTAGCGTCAGATGAATCCTCATACACTACCGGACAAGTCCACGTGATCGATGGTGCTATGAGTCTCTAAAACCCTAAAGATGAACGAATGGACACGAGAAATTTCAATTACCCGCGCCATTTACCTATCTGTGTGATTGAAAAAAGCTCCACTTGGTTGTTTCAATTACCGCAATTCAAACACAAATTGACACAAACGAGATTTTTACAAAATCGACCGATAATTGCCGCCGTACCAGCTTAGAAGCAAATGCTGACTGAAAGCTAAACCTTTGCCGGTAAAGCCTCTGCCATTCGTACAATCTTTTTTGTTGAAACGATGTGCTTTTTTAGTCCCAAAGTTTTCTCACTCATACCCATTGCAAGTCCAATCAATTGAGGAACGTGGATAACCGGTAGGTCGGCCTTATCACCGCGAACCTGTCTACGAGCTTTTGGCTGATAACCGTCAAGATTCAGGTGGCATAGTGGGCATGGCGTAACCATAGCGTCGGCACCAAGGTCTTTGGCTGTTCCAGTGTGGTTAGCAACCATCTTCATAGAGTTGGCCTGGTTGATAAACAGGATCGGGAACCCACAACAAGCAGTCTTACCTGCAAAATCTGTGACATTGCTTCCGACCGACTGGATCAAATCCTCCAACGAAGTTTCTCGTTGAGGATTAGAAGAAAACTCAAGCGCATCCGAAGGCCGAACCATATAACAACCGTAAAACGGCGCCATGTTCATACCGGTCAATTCACGGGTAAACGTTTCTTTCAGCTTATCGAGGCCAATGTCTTCAATAATTGCCCACAAAAGGTGTTTGACGGTAGTCGTTCCTTTGTACTCAAGCTCCTCACTCTCAAGATGTTTATTTATCTCAGCAAGATATTCAGGGTCGCGCTTAACCCTATGGTTTGCCTGAGACATAACACCCTGACAAGTGGAGCAGAGCACCATGATAGGCAACCCCATCTGCTCCGCCATTGCGAAAGTTCGCACATTCAAAATATCGCCCATTTTGAGATTTTTCTCTTGCAGGACACCCGCGCCAGTACAAGCAGCCTTTGTTAGCTCAACATGTTCGATACCGAGCCTCTCCATAACGGCTAACGCTGAATCGTACAGTTCAGGAGCTCCTCCACGTGCGACACATCCAGGATAAAAAGCATACTTCATGAGGATTCCCCCTCCACGTTCTCGTAGAGGTCTTTAACTTTTTTATGATCTTTAGATTTATGCGGTATCAACGGAGGTAACTTCCCCTTCCGCATTGCAGCAATCCCAATTGGCACAAGGTCAAGCAATCTTGGGATGTTTGTCCAACCCGCAGAATCCATTGCCAGCCGAGTTTCATCCAGGCGTCCGTTCTTCTTTACAGAGTTGTAAAACGATTCGGTGTGATGGTATCCGGGAGTATTCGTGTTGCCAGCTTCTATAGCAGACTCACGCAATTCCATAATTCGATCCATTGGAGCCACACCTTTGGGACAAACCTCCACACATTTCATACATCTCGTACAGTCCCACATCCCACCCGCTTCATCATTCAAAACCTTGAGACGCTCATCGCGTTTAGAATCTCGAGGATCCTCGGTGAATCGCCACGCCTTTGCGAGCGCAGCAGGCCCAATGAAATTAGCATCGACTTCGAGAACCGTGCAATCCGATACACAACAACCGCACATGATGCAGTTCATCGATGTGAGAAGATTCTCCATAGAGTCGTTTGAGGCGATGTACTCACCCTGCTCCGGGACATGATTAGGCTGAAGGAACGGATCCACTCGCTTAATCTGCGAAAAGAACGTATCAAGTGAAACCACCAGGTCTCGCACAACATGCTGGTTACCCATTGGTTCAATTACCAACTGTTCCCCATTTGGCGCAATGTCATCAACCCGCGTTTTACAAACCAGTTTTGCGTCCCCGTTCACCTTCATACCACAAGAGCCACATATCGAGGCCCGGCATGCACAACGAAGTGCCAGGGTGCCGTCTTCCTGCTCACGAATGTGAATCAAGGAGTCGAGAACTGTCGAGTCAGGGTGAACATCAACTTTATACTCTTGCCACCACGTCTTTCCACCTTCATCAGCGGGGTCAAATCTCTTGACTTTCAAATTAGCTTGCATCTAATAGACCCTCTTCACCGGTTGCCACTGTGTAATTTTCACGTCGGATGTTTGAACACGTGTGCCATGTTTTTGTGTTTCATCTTTGTAGACAAGAGTGTGCTTTAACCAATTATCGTCATCACGTTCAGTGATATCCGTCCTGAAGTGTGCTCCGCGGCTCTCTTTACGCGTCAGCGCACCGGCCACCACCGCTTCAGCACAGTCCACCATAAATTCAAGCTCAAGACCAAACATCAGATCCGTGTTGAAAACCTTCCCCTTATTTTCGATAGAAAATCCCGACATTCTAGACTTGACGTTCGCGAGATTTTCGAGAGCCCCCTCCATGGAAATCTGATCACGAAAAACCCCGATGCCCTTGGTCATGCCTCGAGCCATATCATTCCGGAGAGTTGCAACCCGTTCTCCCTGTGGCCGATCTAAAAGAGCCTGTAACCGTGCTTGTTCTGATGCGAGTTCCTGTTCCGAGGTGGAATGGTCATTGACACTCTTTATGTATTCAATTGCATGAACCGCAGATCTACGGCCAAACACCACTGTATCAAGAAGAGAATTGGCCCCCAGACGATTCGCACCATGAACGCTGACGTTAGCACATTCGCCAGCTGCGTAGAGTCCTGGTACAACGGTAGCTCCATCTACGTCGGTTTTAATTCCGCCCATGATGTAATGCATCCCGGGTTGCACTGGTACCGGTTGTTCGGCCATATCAATTCCGAGGAACTCGACTGACACTTCTTGTAGATACCCTAACCGCTGCTCAATGAAGTCACGACCCAAGTGACGAAGATCGAGCAGAACGTTGCCATCTATCCCTCTTCCTTCATCAATCTCGGTTTGCTCTGCGCGGGAAACAACATCACGAGAGGCAAGCTCCATATAATCAGGAGCAGTCTTCTCCATAAACCGTTCACCATCTGCATTAAGCAAATGGGCTCCTTCACCTCGAGCTGCCTCTGACATGAGGATCCCAGTACGAGCGAGGGTGGTCGGATGATACTGAATCATTTCCATGTCCATCAACGGTGCTCCCGCTTGATATGCCAGCGCCAGACCATCTCCTGTACAAATCAGTGCGTTTGTTGACGGTTCAAAAACCCGACCGGCTCCACCCGCAGCCATTATGACTGCCTTGGCTTTGATTGTGTGGATCTCCCCTGTTTTTAAATCAATTGCAACCACACCACGACATGTGCCATCTTCGATGATCAGCTTTGTTACAAACCATTCTTCATAAACATTAAGTCCAAGTTTCAACGCCTGTTCAAATAGGACGTGCAATATAGCCGATCCGGTAATCGCCCCCACAAAGAATGTTCGAGCTATCTTCTGTCCACCAAATCTTCGAGTGCCCAGTTTCCCATCATCGGCTCTGCTAAAGATCACACCCATGCGTTCGAGTTCCAGAACAGCATCGCCTGCTTCGACCGACATAATCTCCACGGCATCTTGATCTGCAAGAAAATCACTACCTTTGATCGTGTCGTATGCATGACCTTCCCAATCGTCACCTCGATCAGTAAGGGGAGCATTGATCCCACCTTGGGCCGCATTCGAGTGGCTACGAACAGGATGAACCTTGGATATCACCGCGACGTCGACCCCTGCACGGGTGACTTCAACAGCCGCTCTAAGACCTGCGAGTCCACCACCAATAATCAAGACATCATGTTTATACATAAGTTCGCCTGACACTAAGGTAAATTATTTTTTTAGTCATTTTTGGAGATCTTGATATGTTCCGTGTATACATGTTTAGCCGATAACAATGCCGCTATTGACATTTGATCTTCGATCTCACCTTCAGCTATCAAACGGTGCACGTCATCGAACTCAATTTCTTCAACTGAGATATCCTCTCCATCATCAGAAGGCAAGGGAGACACTTCGAGTTCAGTTGCTATGAACATATGCGAATACTCAGTCGAGTATCCAGGAGCGACCCAGGATCCACCAATCGGGATTAATTTTCCAGCTCTGTGACCCACTTCTTCTCGCAACTCCCTAAGAGCTGTCACTTCTGGATTCTCACCCGATTCTATAGTTCCAGCAGAAGCCTCGAGCAAAACTTTTCCGGCTGCCTGGCGAAACTGCCTAATCAATAGAACTGTCCCATCATCTGTGATGGGCACAAGCACAACCGAACCAGGATGTTCAACTATCTCACGATCAAACTCTGGACCATCATCAAATCTAGCTGTGTCAACGCGAAGCGAGATACGATCTCCTTCATACTTACGTTCAATTGACAGAGTGGTGGGGCGTTTAGGTCGCAAAACGTTATTATTTTACCGAGTTTTGTAATGCTATAGACCGTGTCGTCGGGGAGATTTAAGTGGACCTTTTCGTAGTCCTAATCGCCTTGACAAGTCGCCCCAAAATTCAGCTGCCGGCTTACGGCGTAAAAATGAAGCGTAATTCCCCGCTTGAGATATCACAACAGTTTCGCCATCCGCCAGCGACAGATCGATAAATCCATCTGCGTTTAACGTAGCATTTTCTTCCGATTGAACGGTGAGCTCGACTGTAGACGACGCCTGGAGTATCGCTCCCCCAAACTGGCTCATATGTGTAGCAATTGGCTTGACAAGAAAATCACGAGACGCCGGATCCATGACCGGGCCGCCAAGTCCAAGGGTGTATCCGGTGGATCCAGTGGCGGTAGAAACAACCACACCGTCACCTCTATAAGTAGCCAAATGGACTCCATCGACAACAGTACTAACTTCAATTACACGAACGATAGGACCACGTGCAACCGTCACGTCATTAAGACTAATAATAGGCTGAGATTCCCTACCCTGGATTGTCGCACTCAGCATATAACGGCGTTCAATTCGAGCATTCCCCTCCAGATACCAACCTATTTCATTGATCGCATCTTTAGATTCAATATCACTCATGAAGCCGACCCGCCCCATATTGACTCCGAGAACGGGTATGTCGCGAGAGGCCGCAACATGCACTCCTCGCAGGATCGTACCATCGCCGCCGATTGTGATAATCAAATCTGACGAGTTGAGATTTTCCTGACATTCCCCAAGAGTATCTTGAGTTGCTAGCCACCACTTTCGACCTTTTCCGTAGATAGCGGCAAGTTGCTTGGCAAGTTCCTCTGCTTCGGTCAACAAACCGTGATGGACAATTCCTATGTTGTGATACCCGGGCATATCGTTAGTTCTATCTCGTGAATCTGATTGTGAATAGAAGTCTACGACTTATTTAGGTGCTTCCGAACAGATCGCAAATACTTAACAGACGAATTACAGGCCCGAAACAATTGTCAGGGCGCTCTCAGCAAATTCAAGCAAAAGGAAGGGTGCAAGTCCGAATATACCGGTTCCTATAGCCGCAACCCCAGCAGCAACCAAAACCGGCTTATCACCACTGAAAGTGGACGGATCTACTGGATCGTCAAAAACAATCATCCGGATAACCCTGAGATAGTAATATGCAGCGATTACAGTATTCACCACCCCAACTATAGCCAGCCACGCAAGGTCAGCGTTCAACGCCGAGCCAAAAACAACAACCTTCGCCATAAAACCAACTGTGGGAGGCATACCTAAGAGAGAAAGGATTCCAAATACGAGAAGAGAAGCCAGAAGAGGTGAGCGCTTCAGCATTCCCTTCAAACCGTCGATTGAATCATCACCAGTACGCATGGTGATCGCAATAACGGTGAAAAACACGGCCAAGTTCGTAAACGCGTATCCGGCAAGATAGTACATCGCACCTTGAGGACCCGCTCCATAAAAAGTCGAACCAACCTGATTTGCAGGCACGGAAGCAACGCCTACTAAAATGTAACCAGCTTGAGCGATCGTAGAGTAACCGAGCAGTCGTTTTATATTCGATTGGGCCAAAGCCAGCACATTACCAACAGTCATAGAAATAGCTGCCAAGATTGCAAAAAGCCCTGACCAATCCTGCATCATGGAAGGATCCCCGAAGGCCGAATACATAATCCGCATTATTACTGCAAATGCCGAAGCCTTCGAGGCTACCGAAAGAAAAGCTGCAACCGGAGTTGGGGCACCTTGATAAACATCCGGCACCCACATCTGCCAAGGGACAACTGCCATCTTGAACCCAAATCCGGCAACCACCAATATCACGGCCAGTAAAACAGCGTATGAACCAAATGGAACGCCCGCCTCAGTAGGAATAACGGCTAACCGCTCCATGATCATCTCGAGGTTAGTGCTACCAGCGTATCCGTAAATGTAAGCAAATCCATAAAGCAGAATGGCACTGGATATGGCGGACAAGACGAAGAATTTAGTGCCCGCCTCGATTCCTTGCTTAGTGCGATGAATAGCAGCAAGAGCGACAATCGGTAACGCACTGAGCTCCAGTGCGACATAAATTGTTATCAACTCAGTTGCTGAAACGAGGAGCATCATCCCTGTTACTGATAGTAGTAATAGCGATACGAATTCTCCGCCGTAATTTTTCATTCGGTTACTGGCAATATATTTCACAGAGGCGAGAATGGTGCCCGCACTAACCGTAATAAGGAGGAATTTGAAGAAGAGCGAAAAGCGATCGGCCTCAACTGTTCCGAATAACGCTGAAGCTGTGACAGGCTCGCCAAACCATCCAAACCAGAGGTTCAAAGCAAGAAAAAGCGGCGCTGTCAATCCAACAAAGGCAATAACCAAAACCTTCACCACGTTTCGAGTGACGAGGTCGGCAGAAATTACCACCAACGCGAGAAGCGCCATAGCAATTTCAGGGGACAGTACCCAAAAGTCATTAACAGTCATTACCTAAGCACCGCCTGGATACCAATATCGAATACGTCGGTAACAACAGAAGGCCACAAGCCAATAATAAAAATAGGAGCAGCCAATATGATTACAGGGATCATATCGACCCAGCTGGCATCAGTCAGGTTTTCGTAGACTTGGTCAGAAAGTCCCGGTGTTGCAGGGCGAGCGCCAAAGAACACCCGTTGAACCATCCACAACGTATAGCCGGCGGCTAACACCACACCAAACGCAGCAACAGCTGTAGCCCATGGCCAGACCGAAAACGTGCCGAGAAACACCATGATCTCCGCCACGAATCCAGATAAAGATGGAAGCCCTAATGAACCAAATCCTGCAATCAGGAAGAATATCGCTATCAACGGCATCTTCTTCCATAATCCGCCCAGATGAGGAATATGTCGAGTATGAGTACGATCGTAAGATAGCCCGACCATCAAGAAGGCAAGTCCGGTAATAGTGCCATGTGTAAACATCTGTAACGCTGCACCATTGAGCCCCGCATCAGATGTGTCTACTGCAGACGACCCAACTGCAGACAGGCCGAGCATGACAAAACCCATATGACTAACAGAACTGTATGCGATTAACCTCTTCATATCCGTCTGGCGAACCGTGACTATACCGCCGTAAATAACTGAAATTGCCGCTATGATCGCCATCAATCCGGCTACATCATGAATAGTGAAACCTTGGGTCTCTTGAAAAAAGCCAAGATTAATCCTCAAAAGCCCATACCCTGCCATTTTGAGCAAAACCCCGGCCAACATAACCGAAACAGCCGTAGGAGCATCAGTGTGTGCATCTGGCAACCAACTATGCACTGGCCAAAGTGGCAATTTAACAGCAAAAGCTATGAAGAACAATCCAAATATCAAAGCCGCTGGCAACACTAATTTCGCACCAGCTATAAGCTCAGGAATGCCGATAATTCCTAACTCAGGAATCGAAACCATCGCCAACGTGCTGACATCGGGCGTTACATAAATCGCGAGAATGCCCACCAACATGAACGCCCCACCCGCAAGCGTAAACAATACAAACTTCATCGCTGAATAACGAGGTCGACCGCTTCCCCATATCACGATCAGCATGAACATCGGAATCAATTCAAATTCGAAGAATATGAAAAAGAGCAGCAAGTCTAGTGATACAAACACTCCTAGGACGGCCGTTTCAAGCAGAAGCAACCACATGAAATATTCACGGACACGATTGTCGATACGCCATGAACTGAAAGCCGCTGCCATCCCAAGTATCCCGGTGAGAAGCACCAATGGTGCGCTCAATCCATCAACTCCAAGCAGATAGGAAGATCTCAATGCATCGATGGGTATCCATCGCTCGAAGTAATCCACCATCTGAATACCGCCAACAGTTTGGTCATATGAAACGTAAACCACAACTGTCAGAACAAATGTAACTGCGGTGGCAGCGATCGAAATCCAACGTATTTGCCGATCGACCTCTTTTCCACGTGCAAAAAGAGCAACCAATATTGCAACCGTGGCCGGCAGGAATACCGTAATCGTCAGCAACCCTTCAAACACGGGTAACCTCCGATGTAACGTTCAAGATATATACCGTTTCCAGTAACTGAATTCCCACGTTACATATCAACCCCATAGTAGGAATCCCGCTGCAATTGCAACGACGCCTATGACCATGCCGACAGCGTAGGTCTGTGTTTGACCGTTTTGAATTAATACACCACTTTTCCCAACTCGGGCGACCCAATTGGAAAGATGAATATTTACATTGTCGACCCAGTGCTCATCGAACCAACGCAAACCATCGGCAAGGTATTTATAAAAACCTTTGGCTACAACAATATTTTCGTATAGCTCGTCAAAGTAATACTTACGAACCATCAAGTTGTAGAGCGGTCGGAACCGCCTACCTATCGATGACGGTAAGATCCATGACTTGATATACATCGCATAAGCGAGAGTAATCCCAAGGAGTGC